>Ga0099797_100557_pt1 | contig 23826 bp, 26 predicted proteins | sample Uncmet_Sort48C_1_FD_89871 | JGI IMG/M metagenome (GOLD analysis project Ga0099797, IMG submission 89871) | Marine eukaryotic communities from CALCOFI LINE 67, Pacific Ocean - C012_Sort48C_1 | ecosystem: Environmental > Aquatic > Marine > Oceanic | place: Pacific Ocean: Monterey Bay | collected...
TTCCATGAAACGATTCCTGATGTGTTTCTCCCACACTTCGTCCTCGGTCCGAATTTTCACGGCGAGGGCCTGTCATTTTTACTTTTTTAGCTTTCAGAATGATATAATAATGATTGTTATATTATGTGACATAAAATTTTCTACAAAAATGTCGATCGGTATAGTATGTCATCAACTACAGTGTACTGCTGCTGTACTGAAGCTCAGGACCTTCTTCTGCATCTCGTTGTTGGGGGGTGATGGAATGGGACCCAGTGGGTTTGTGTGGAGCTACACTCACAGTATAATGTATTAATCCAGTCACTCAACCCGCAAACTTATAATAATGATACTACTATTATATTAGCAAAAATAATAGAACACTATATATTATAATACACTATAATTATATAATAGAAGACCTGCGCATTGGCTCTGTGGAGTCGCTCGCAGTTCCTCTGAATGCGAAGTTCGCTCGGGTTATTTTCGAAATTGCTTTCGAGGTCCTGTAGATTTTTCGTGGCCTGCTCGCTCTCTCCGTCCCAGTTCTTGGCCGCCTTCTCGAAGCCCTTCGTGTGCCTATAGTATATCTTCTCTTAATTCGGTTATTACCTTTCTTGCGGGATGTGCGCAACCACATATTTTATTATTGGAACTCCCAACAAGAAGAATGATTGGCGGGTATTGTTATTACCTGACGATAAACGGATTAAGAAATGGTCACTGCCGTGCGGATAACCACTTCTCCATAAACCAAGTCAGAAAAATGAAAAATAAAGTAAAATATGAAAACTACTAAGAAAAATTATTACCGGCTCGCCCTTTTGGCGCGCATCTCTTCCAAGGCCGGTAAGAGCGCGGTATCCTGATCCACGTCCACGTTGCGCCGACGGCCGTTCAGCGCGAAGAACCCGTCCGGGTAGTCGATGTACCTTTTTTTTTTGAACCCGTCCGGGTAGTCGATGTAGTACCTTTTCTTTTTTCAATCAGCCCAATACTGGTAGTTCTCCTTTCCAATACCGTGTTCTGACACGATTACCGTAACGGTCCGTGGCTGTATCCCTAATAGTTACAACCGTGAATATAATATTTAGTTGGATAATAATTATCGACGGGAGCCTTAGTTTATATAATATTTACATACTAATTCACAATAGTAGTTCATAGTGCCATTTCGCAAACTGCCAGGCATTTAAGTCTTCGCCATCACACTTTGAGGCCAGGGCGCGCTGGCGTTGGCCCCACTCGGTTACTCCCAGCGGTAGGACCGCTTTGGACCCGGCATCTGCCGAAATCTGGCCGCCGTAGCTGCGCACGTGCGAGACGCGACCCAACAATTCGCGTCGCTGGATCACCTATAGATTTTTTTTTTCCGATTCGTACTTCGAAGATTTAGAATTTGACCCAAACCTGACCACGTTCGGCCGTTACTTTTCAAGGACATTTAAGCGGCTCGAATGGGGTTTTGGGGTGGTGTTTTTTGTTGACTTTTTTTGGTCGCTCTAACCATGCCAGAACGTCATTTGGAGCCTTTTCTAGACCAAAAACGGCGTCCAAAAAACCTTGCCAACCCGTTACCAAAACCTTACCAAAACTTTACCAGAACCTGCCTCTAAGCGGACAGAAAGCACCTAGATAAATGCCGCTTTTTGGGGTTCGCTTTGGTAAGGTTTTTGTAACCCACCTGGACTCAATCTGGTAAGGTTTTTTACCAAACTATCGGTAAGGTTTTCTAAGACGCTATCCAAATGTACTTTATACTCCCCCTGATTGTGGCCCCAATAAGGCACAGGATACGAGCCAAGATCACTCTAAAAAGAAACCCATACAAACACAACTCTATATTATAAGTAAGATTCCTGCAAGATTTACGCCTAAAGTAAACATGGTAAAATCTGAAAATCGGGAAAATTTATGTATAAGAAAAAATCACGGTGTGCAGCTGCTCGCCCACGTCCGCGGCGCTCACGAGCTGGCTGGCGGAAAGCCGGTTGATCGTCTGCTGCTGCTTCATCGGGTGCGTAGTTTGGCGCCACCCGGGGGTTTCCTCTTCCTTGTTTATTATTTTATATTATAATATATTGCTACTATAATTGTATAAATTATAAGAATACGGCCGAAGGAAGACAAAACAAAAACTAAACAGTCTACACTAGTACGATATTAATTTATGTAGGTTTGCATTTTTTGGCGAACAAACTAGTCTAGAGTAAAACTATTACATACTATAGACTGTTTGTCAACTACATCAACTTAAAAAAACGAATTTCCCAAAGAAAGAGCTACTTCGGGTCCCAAATTATCATAAAGCCGAGTAGTGAGTATTTAAGAAAATACCAGCTGGCGGAAATATTCTTTGGCAGACTGTTGGTGGTTATGCTCGTGCATCCGGACATGCTTCTGGTAGAAGGTCTGCGTCACCTCATGGCTCTGCGCGACGCTACGGCCTCGTTTCATATAATATCATATTATCTGTATGTGATAATTATTAAGTATTTATTACCATGCTGATTTATCAAATGGGGGGCCCACAATTTCTCGTCTAATGCTATGTCAGGAAAAAAAATAAAAATCACCGATAATTCATTTTGCTAAAGAAATCATAATATTTTCATTTGCGAAAAAAATCCGATTTTCGGAAAAATTCTTTTTTCTGCTTGCATCCATCGCGCGTAACGCGTAATCTAATAATGACCTAATACTTAAATCAACAAAAACAAAATAGAGCAAGTTGCTGTGAGGCTCCTTTAAGTACATACCAAACTACCCTATCCCCCACAGTATCTCTACACACCATAACGAATTCACCCCCCACAAATCACTACCCGACCAACGAACCTCTTCTACCGACGATCTACACACCTCACGTTGCGTACATGTCACGAAATAATATGTAGAGTGTAAGCCCCATACTATAGCAACATGAATTGAACTAAAACAAAAATACCATGCCTGCCGTCCTTGGGCTGCGTCTTGGCGCGGTCGGTTTTGCGAATCGTGGACATATTACTGACTATACAGTATAGTATTACACTCAGTGTAATGACAATACTCACTCAAAATGATGAATTTTGACACGGGGACACCGTGGACAAGGGATTCAAAGCCACTGCCTCTCAAAAAAAATATTGTGTAATGATTAATATTTTGTGCACAACTCAATGCTATATTAGAAAACAGACAAGCAAGCCTTTTTTATTATAAGTAGTAATGCAAGTAATTTTGAGAAAGGCTCCTTACTGATTTTTTTGTACAACCAATAACACCCGAGAGGAGTATAATATTTTATATGTACAACAAAATTTTTAAAAAAGGCTGCCCCCGAGACTGCCCCCGAGCTTGCTGACGGCTTTTCCTAGTTTCGTGAAGCTATAAACGAGCACCACGCCAATAGAACCAAAGAGCAACGAGGCGGAAATGTATAAATCGGTATCAATCCGCTGTTGCTGTTGCGGCACACTTGTAGTTGTTGTACTAGTAGACTCTGTATTTAAAGAAGCGGAGAGCGTATTCCAAAGCGTATTACTGTTGTGATAACTGTTGTAATACCGGCTACTTATACTATAACGTGATATGCTCGACATCTGTGGTGCAACAAAACATAGCAAACTGTTGTGATACGCCGGTGTGGTAATCCTAAGTATTAAAGGTTTGTTCAGCAATAATAATTCAGCACAATGAAAATAATTACCAGAGACAGAGAGTGTTGTAGCCGTGAAATAATATATTCAGTGATAGATTCTGCCAACTTTTTTATATCAACTTTGAGTTTACATAATAATGATCTAGCACATGTCATACCATGTTATAATGGATTATGTCAAATTAATCGTTTGAAATATTCTAGTCTATTGACATATAGGATCTAGCGTCGCAGGCCACACGACCAGTTCGATCTGAATTCTCCTCCTCCGAATTCTATTATCATTCAATGCCCGCCCTATATTGCGTATAATAGATAGTTATATTAGTTTCACAGTACCACTTAATCCCAAATAACCAAATATTTTTCCAACTCGAGGCCCATGGCCCCTGGCAGGGGCCCTGCATGCAGGGGCCCTGCATGGATGGCCCCTTTAATACATTGATATTGTTTGATACTAACACATTTCAAATAAGTACACCACATGGTATATGTATCATTGCATCCCATAGAATAGATAGTTTACATCCCATAGAATAGAGCGTCTTAATTGCAAAAATTCCCCGCTCGTGCCACGACGAGAGCGGGACACGGTTGTGCCACGACACGGACTGCGCGCGGTCTACTTTTTCGTCCTCCACTACTTAGTGTAATATTAGATGCCGCTATTATGTAATATTAAAATATAAATCACGCGCGAACGGAACACACAAATTAATGGTCGCGGTTGTCGTCCAAGACGAGAACGCGGTCTATATAATCAAAATCATTTATAATATTCTGAAAATATAGGAAATTATTCATTTAAATTTAATTCTAATATTCGATTTTGTTCGTGCCGTATAGATTCTGTTCGAGAATTTGTTGGTCCCTCGCATCTCACTCCTCAATTGCCTACCGAATTGCGTCTCACGTATCTGTCAGTCCCTATGGCATTATTCTTTTAATATTCAATGATGCAGTCCACAATACTGCTTGCTTTCTTTGCTGAAAGCTTACGCGAATATGTTTTTTTATAACAGACAAATTTGCTATAAAAAAAAAGTTTTGCAAAAAGTCGATCCCATCTCTATCTGTGGTGGCCTGACATACATGGATGAGTCTCACGCCGACGATACATGAATGCGGGAGGTCGACGATACAACAAAATATTGAATTATTGCAATATACTATCGAAACCTTTTATGCCAATAGCATTGTATTCTTAGGAAGGTAGAGAAAAAAAATGAATACTGATTATATTAGGTTTTCATGTACAACGAATGATTTATAGCCGTATTGGAGATATTTTGTGTTTAAAAATGAAAGCTTGGCTATACAGTCTTATATTTTAATTTATTGCCATATTATATATAATAGTTTATTCTGAAAGCTCACTCTGTCACCTGATGCTGTGTTTTTTTTTTTTGCTTCTTGATAAAACACACTGCCTGATGATATCTGCATTTTCATGTCCATAAGTTTTCATAACAAATGTACAAGGTATACCTTTTTTTTTGTCGCAATAAATATATTTCTTAATTTGAAATCCAAGAATGCACGCAGCACGTTGCATAGATCTGGTGAAAAGAAAGCTGTTTACTACATCGGGCATATTCATTCAAATTCGCACATCGGGCATATTATATATGTGAAAAATTAAATACCTATTAGGTATGTGTAGATATTTGATTGCGATCGTTCGTGTCCAGTTTTTTGTAAACATTTTTTTTGCACAAAGACCCTATATATTATGGCTCTATGTATTATATACATGATTATGCTGTTGTTTTTTTTCGGAGGGGAAGGTAGCTTCACAACACCCCCAGTCCTCTATATAGGAAACTATTAATATTATAAATTCTTGTCGAGAGAGCTAGAAATTCTCTCTCTTAAGAGAGAGAATTGCCCCCTCTCTGTCGGAATTCTGTGCTCTCTCTCGGACTTAAGAGAAGACGTCCTCTCTGTCCCCCTCGGCGCCTCCCTCTGCTGCTCCACCAACTGCAGAATCTCCTGCTGCGCCTGCTCCCGTGTCCGCGAAATTCAGAAAGTGCATGGGACGGTGGATCTCGTGGTGAAACTCCTTGGGCGTTTCCAAGGCCAAGGTGTACCTCATTTTTTTTTTTCATATAACGATAACACTCCCTAAACATTTCTTAATGCCCTTAAGGCTCTGTATGTGAATATACATCCAATGTGGTTGCGTACATGCCATGTTTTTTTTTGCAAAAAAAAGAAGAATAGAAATAAAATCACAAAAAAAAAGGTACTTGTCTGTGTTCTTAAATTTGGCGCCCATGAAATGATAATTCCACACGCCGCCCTCCGGGACGAGGAAAAAACCCAGGAAAACGTCACTCAGCAAGAGTTGGGCGCGCTCCCCGTACTCCGGTTTGTACCCGCTGGGACTTGGGTTGGTCAAGTCTTTGTTCGTTTTAGCCCACTGAAACCCGCTCGGCGTCAGTTTGTACGCCGTGAGACTACAAGAACCGGGGGTGAAACTACAGGTGCCAATCACCGTCTGGTCCGCCGCCCACGCCTTGTGCTCGCTCAGAATCCGCGCGTGGGTCTTTGATTAATATTTAAAGTTGTGAAATATTTAAAGGCTATTGATTAATACATTATTCGTATAAGACCAGCTTAGAAACGGAGAAAATCTAGCTATCTCTGCCGATCGCGCTCACATAAAAATTGAGAAAGTTGATGTGGGGCCCTTTTGAGTATCTATCAAACTACCATCTTACCCACAGCACCTCAACACTTCATAACGAATTCACCGCCCACAAATCAATACCAGACCATAGCGAACCTCTTCTCAGCTATAGGACAACAATCACACCCAACGTTGCTGCATACATTAGATGTCGCGAAATTATTAATATGGGTAAAAGATAAGCCCCATATAGCAAAACATGATAGCTAAAAAAAAAAAAAGAACTGTCATGTCGATCGCGCTCAAGTGCGGCTGCTCCGAGGCTTGGGTGTGAAGCCAGCCCAGCGGTTCCAAATCTTTTAAGAATTCGGAGCCCATTTCTTCGGGCAACAAATTCGGAAGTTGCACGTGGTTGTGCTGCCCCAACTGGGGGACCAACACCATGCATCTGATTTCCTTCACTTGCGGCGACTCCGGCGGGGAACTGCCGTACATGTATACCGCGACTTGCGTGCGCAGGTCCGTGGCCATGATGAAAGTCCGCAAAATATTGCGCGGCATCACATACGTATAACCCGTTTCCCGTATGTCCTCCGAGTTCACGTACAAATTGTTCGTGCGCAAATACAAAGTGGAAGCCTGGATCGCCCGCGTGCGCCACTCCGTCTTGCTGGAAAACCGTTGCGTTTCGTACTGGCTCGCGGTCACAATGTTTATCTCCTGCCCGTGCTTGTTGTGGGTCGTGGTAGTTACGGTCGTGACCTATAGATTTTTTTTTCCGATTCGTAATTCGTTTTAGAATTTGACCCAAATCCTACTGATTTGGGCTGTTTCGAAGGACATTTGGAGCTGTTAATATGGGGTTTCGGAGGCCTTTTTTATTGACTTTTTTTGGTCGATTTAACGATGCCAGAACGTCATTTGAGGCCGTTTTTGGACCAATAACGGCTTCCAAAAAACCTTACCAAGTCGTTACCAAAACCTTACCGAAACCTTACGAGAACTGACCTCTAAGCGGAGAGAAAACACCTACATAAATGCCGCTTTTTGAGGTTCGCTTTGGTAAGGTTTTTGTAACGAGTTCGGAACAATCTTGTAAGGTTTTGGTAAGGTTTCCGTAAGCTTTCTGGAAGTCCTCCAAAAATGATTCAAATCGCCTCATTCAGCATTGAACAACATACAAATCACAACCCTAGATCGACCGAAAAACCCATACAAACACAACTCTACAAGTAAGGTTTCTGTAAGATTTACGCCTAAACATGGTAAGGATTGACAATCGGGAAAATTATGTATAACGTGACCGCGTTCGTATCTTTCGCCTGTTTCTCCATCTCCTCGATCTGCTGTCTCTGCAAAGAGGGCGGCGCGATCTCCATTCCGAGAACAATGTCGCGGATTTCGGTCAATGTTAACGCCCCGACGTTCAAATTGTTGCGTTTGCCGTAATCCGCTAAGATCAGGTCTTTCAGAGCAACTTCAATATCGATCCACTCGTTATCGGTCAAAGTGGGCCACACGTGATGGGCCTGCGTGATCGTGGTTTTTTCGGGCTTCAAGATTTGTTTGGTGCGGTCGACGTGCACCCGCAAAGCGCGCAAAATCATGATCAACCGCGAAAAGGCGGTGTAACTCGAGATACTCTTCAACCAGTCGTCGTACAAATTCGACAACACCATTTCCGGCTGGGTCGCTTTTAAAATTAAATCGCCGAATTTTTCGATTTGCATGCAGCTCGAAAAGGGCAGCATTAATTCGGAGCCCTTAATGACAATATTCGGGAAATCGAGCAGGTGCACTTCCAACGGGTCCAGCATCGGCTTGCGGGTGACGATCAATTGCCGCGGTTGCTCCTCGGGCGGTAGAGACCGGATTAACGCGGCGACCTCCTCAGCGGTCTTCCACCGCGCGAGCTGCGACAGCCGCTTCTGCCCGGCCCACACGGAGGTGTGAATGATTTTCAAAAACAGCTGGCCGGTCCGCGGCGAGAAAATGAAAATGGCCCCGTTCACCGGCTTCGTGGTCATGTTCCCCTCAAACGTGCGGTGGATCGTGACTCTGTAAACATTGGTGTCGTCGATGAACCAAATGATCTGCGAGCTGAACAGTTCTTTGTAATTTTCCGAATTCAAGTACGGTTCCGTGGCCTCACTGCTGTACAATTGGAGGCCCTTCCGCACGCGTTCCCGTAACACGTACAAAGCGGGGTTGGCCTTCATGATCTTGTTCATCGCTCTGTGCAGTAACGGTTTCACGCCCGGGAACCAGTTGCCAAACCCGGAATGCAAATTATAGGCTAAATCAATCCCAATCAAGCACCCCGTGGGCGAGGGGTAAATGGAAATGTTGTCCGTCGTGTAGTCCAGAAACTTGGCGCGCGCGTACCGCTCGATGTCGTGCGAGTCGTAGTCGCCCCACCGTAGTTGAACGTCGACCCAGTAGCGGTGGGTCGAAACCCCCGGGTCGTCCACGTCCTTGGTCTCGGTGAGTAAACTCGGCTTGGACACGGGCCACCTTTTTTTTCAATCACTCCGATACTGGATTCTCCTGAAAATCTGACACCAAACTTACCGACCAATCTGATTCTGTCACGGTTCCGTAAGGATTTCAAAGCGAAATTTCCGCAGAAATGCGCACACAAACCTCCTACTTCAAAAAACACTGCTAACTACCACAAAACAGCTCAAAATACTCTTAAAACACACGCAAACCTGTCAAAAACTAGTCAAAATAAAAGATCGGACGCTTTAGATAAAAGGCCACCGATGAGACGCGAACAGCAGAATATCGGCACAACTGCTGTTCATCTTGTAACTCTTCCGCGGGTGGATCGTCTCTTTTTGCACGATCTCGATTTCCAAAGTATCTAATTCCATGTCGAAGACCTGGCACAGGTCCATGACGATCGACTCGTGGATCTTCTGCCACAAGTGGGCGCGGAAAATTTGGATCAACGAAATCTTCAGTGTTGGAATCTTTCCGTGCATGAAAATGCCCGTCAAATCTAACTGAACTTGAAAACCGACGTACACGTTGGCCCGGTTGATCGTGGGGCTCCACCACAGCGTGAACCGGCGGTTGGGGATCTGGTTCAAACCCGACTTCTGGGCGTTCGTCAAATTTTTGAACTTCATCGACTCCTCGAACCCGCTGGCTTTTTCCCAGAACAGGCCTTCCCACGTCGGGAAATACGTACCTTTAAAGAGCGTGTGTTCGAGAATACCCTCCACCCCGCCCAACGCCTGGATCATGTCGGTCCGGTAGCTGTTCAAATTCCACAGTTTCCCGTCGTGCCGCTGGTGGGTCCAGCTGAAGGGGTTCATCCGTAATAATTGGTACTGCTTGAACTCCTGCCGGATGCGCCAGCCCTTGTCGAACGCCAACGTGTGGCGGTCTTTTTGGAATAGTGTGTTAATGCGCGGCACGCCGCGGTCCCAGGCGTCTTCTAAGTCTTCCAAAGTCAATCGGCGGTTCTGCGAATTCGCTTCTTGCTTCTTCAGGAAAAATTCGGCCCACACTCTTTTGGACTCGTTGAACTCGGCCTCCCAGGTCTGCATGTACCTATACAGATTAGGGATCAGTTGGTCCTCCTCGTGGCTCAAACCGGCTCGGAAATGCGTAATCCCCGTTTCCGTCTGGCGGGAATAGCGTAAATCACTTTGCGGGATGAGAATGTGCCCCATGCTCAACATGCCCAAGCCGCCCAATTCTTTGGGTGTGTAGAAGACGACCGGCGGAAACCGAGACGGCATTTTCGAGTTCAAGCCAATTTTAATTCTCGTTTGAATCTTGTTTTCGCACTTTACGAGTAAATCCAACAGGGAGTCGGTGTGGATGACCGCTTCTCTATAGTAAGTCATCAAACCAATTAAATTGGTGTTCCACTTGTTCGCAATTTTTGTGAATGTGGTCGAGCCAGATGCCATCAAAATTTGGCGGCACCGATTTTCGAACTCTTTCATGCCCAAATCGTCGACTCTGAGAAAAGCCTGCGCGGTAAGCTCGCGGGTGGCCTCGTTCTGGAGCTTCCAGGCGCCCTCGCGGAGGCTGAACTCCTCCTGGAACGTGCGGATTTTGGGTAAGATTCGAACCTCAAAACCGCACATGTCGAAGAGCAAGTTCGGATTATCCTTCGAATAGACGGAGACGACCGTACCTGCGTCCCAGTCGAGTTGGGTGATGGCGCGCGGGAGGCGGTTCTGGACTTCCCAGAAGACCGCACGGCCCAAATTTACATCTGCTTTGATCCGGCGCATGCGGCAGTCGCGCGGCCAGCACGCCTTGTTGTTGTACCCCACAATGTTCTCGTTGTTCGGGTCGGGATTTTCGGTCAGATAGCGCTGTACCAAATCCCGCGATTCGTCCGCCCGGAAGACCCACACGATGTAAAATTTTTCCAAGTACCGGCAGTAGGCGCGGATGGGGTGCCGCTTCTCCGTTTCCACGTCGGAAAAGTGCATGAACTCGTTCGGCTGCTGCGGGGGGCCCGCCAGATCGGAGGCGCGGGTTAACCCCAAAACCAACAAATCGAGCATCAAACAATAGTACTGAAACACGAAACTCGAGAACTGCAAGCCCTTGATAATCCCGTAGTAGTTCGTGTGATTCATGTCCTTGTAATTTATGGAAACGTTGTTTTTGGCGGTCACGTAATCGGCCAAGTTTCGTTCCACGACCAACCGTAAGAGCCAGTTTAAGACGTTAAGGTCGATTTTATTACTCACGTTTTGGAACTTCGCTTCCATCAAGACCATCGTCTGGCCGTCACTCGTGTCCCACACGTCCGTCAGATTATTGATCCCCTGCGCAAACTTGTACACCAAAAGCGGGGGAGGCTCGCTGTCGGCCGGCTTTACCCAGTTGGGGAACAAATGACGATTATCCCCCTCGTACCACAAATACTGATCGAGATACGCGTCGGTGATCTTTTCCAGCGGCTCGATCTCGTACACCTTTTTTTTCAATCACTCCGATCATGGATTCTCCTGGAAATCTGACATCATGCGGACTGATTCGTGACCTACCGTTTACTGCTGCAGCCTTATTCTGGCCCTAAATGCTCTAAAATAGCCACTTCCGCAACGTTTACCGAGATATCACTGAGATAGGGCTGGTAACGGATGTGGATGTCTCCGGAACCGTGACAACATCGTGACCAACTCGTGACAACCGCCCGCTAGTTGGAGATAAGCGAGGTTTTTTGTAAGCATTTGGTCACGGTTCTGTCACGGTTTCGTAAGGGTTTCGAAGGTAATTCTCTTCAGAATGCGCCAAGAAAACTCCTACTTCAAAACGCCCTGCTAACTACCACAAAACAGCTCAAAATACTCTTAAAACATACGCAAACCTGTCAAAAACTAGTCAAAATAACAGATCGGACGCTTTAGATGAAAGACACCGGGACGAGCTGCGCGTAGATGTCCTGGAATTCGACCTGCACCTCCTTGAAGGCGCGCATGGTGAGTAAATGGCGCTTGATCCGTGACAAAGCCTCGTGCGGGTTTTTTTTCAATCATATCATTATCCAACTATTACTTGATTTTGGTGGAATAAACTGAAAAATCCAAGCCTAATACCGATCCATAACTGTGTACCAAATCCCAAATCTGTTAACAACAAGTTAGAACATTCAGTTATTAAGTAATATTAGTTTAAAAGGGTGTTTTGGCTTAAAATCACCACAAAACGTATCTATTCAAAACCACTATAATATAGAGACCGACGGTCAAAAAATATACTCAAAAATACACATAATACACAATTATAGATGATATGAAACCTCGTGCGGGTTGTCGTAGGCCTGCTCGATCAGGCCCAACTCCTCCCGCTCCTGTTGGTTCAGCCGACTCTTCATCCCGAACGTTTCCTTCAAGCGTTCCAAAGCGAGAATTAGTAGTTTCGTGTCGTGCTTGTAGTTTAACGGCGGGAACTGGATCGGGGAGAATTTTCTCGATTCCAGCCAGTGCACTAAACTGGTGTAGACCGCCACCGCTTCTTCGCTACTCAAATAGGGCCCATCCTTCAAATAGTTGTGCTGCCGCTCCTGCTCCGTTTTGAGCCACAACCTGGTGAGTCGGCCCAAATTTTTCTTCACGACGGTTTTGTCGACGGTCGCCCCTCTGCGCACCCTTTCTCTGGTGTAATAGGCGGCGTTCGTCCACCTATAGATTTTTTTTTCGATTTGTAATTGTATAGAATTTGTAATCTGTATCCGTAAAATTGTTGTAGGGTTTCTGAGAATACACGGTAAAGGTTGAAAATCGTGAAAATTATCTATAAGTCCACCAGTCCGCCTTCGACTTGACGTAGCGCAGAATCATGTTTTCGATGGGCGCCGGTAACCCGGGCACCTTCCAGGGGATGTTGGCCTTCCAGCACCGCCACGCCTCGCTCAAGTGCTGCAGGATGGTCCGGGATTTCGAAGCCTTCATGCCGTGCGGCATCATGTCCACGATATCGTGCATCACCGAAGCGCGCAATTCCAAATCATAATGCGATTCGACCCGCTGCTTGGTGATCGTCTTGGCCACCCCCTTCGAAACGCGGCCCTCGAACTGGCGGGCCAACAAATTCCCGAGCCACCGCTCGAGCAGAGGGACCACCCCGCGAAGAAAGAAAAGCCACACGCGCCAGCCGGGGGCCCAGAAACCGCAGCCGGGCCCTTTGCCGACGGGCCCCGTGTTGAAGCGGTAATAAATCAAATGCTTCAAATCTTTGCACATACGCACCTGCCGCATCAACCGGTACCTCATTTTTTTTTCATATATTATAACGATTTATAAGCACTCCCTATAATTATTTCTTATAATATTATGTCCTAGTATTATAAGTTCTGTAGGTATTAACATTAATACATCCAATATAGTAATAGGCGTGCATGCCATATTTTTTTTTGGAAGAAGAATAGATATGAGCAGTGCGGTGCTTCTACCTCCACTACTTCTAGCACTACTGCTGCCCGCATAGCCGCCACTACTATTACTATCACTCGTACATTATTATTCTGTATTACTTATTCTCTTCAAACAGGGTATTTGAGACAAGTTGGCCCGGCAGTCATTCACCGAAACCGAAATTTAATTAATTAAAAATCACAAAAAAATAATAAAAGGTATACTTGTAGCGGTACATCCCCGTTAATTGTCCGACGTGCGCGAAAATGTACTGCAAACCGTCCGCCAACTGAAAAGCGTCGACGTTGCCGAGGCGGTACTGTACGTGGGAGTCTACGACCAGTTTCGTTAAACGCAGAATCTCGCGGCACAAATGAAACGCGTTCCCGAACCGCGACTTCTTCCTCTCCTTCGTCGTCAGCGTTTTCACGGGCTTCAAATTAAAATTGTAGTCCAAATGCAAATAATTCAGATTTTTGCGGTGAATCAACAGGTTGAGCATGTTGTAGCCCTGCCGGCAAACCTGTAAACCGGCCTCCACCCAGTCCAATTCCGTCTTTTGAAAGAACTTCGTCGAATTAAAAATTTTGAACATGTCTCTTCTGTTTTGCGACCTGGGCTTCCGCGCGTGCAACGCGTTCAAAACCCAGCACTTCAAAAGTTTCTGGTAGCTTACTCGTACTTTAATCGGATTCGTGGAAGGGCAGTGCTCCTTGTACCAGCTACTGACTAAAGGGATGTCCTGCGCGCGGCGCGTTCTCCCGGACTTCAAATTGAACGGGTGGGGCGCCCAGAAGAGGGTTAAGCCTTGGGCCGTGTCATCCGTGTACAGAGGCACATCCTCCATCACGGCCTCCACCGCTTCGGGCAACTCGAATTCCTCCAGTAACTGTTCGATTTTTGAATCTTCTTCCACTTGGTCGGCCACTTTTTCGCTTGTGGATTTCACCCGGTACGCCGGTAGGGGGTGGATCACCGGATCGTAGTAGTAGGCCGGTAAGTCGGGGTCGTCCGCCTTCACATAGCAGATTTGCGGTTTCAAATACGCCTGCAGGGCGACCTTCCGCGGGCGGGAGTTGTACAGGAAGGGAAACGCGATCTTATACTCCGTCCGGATCGGCTGCCGGATAATGATCTTTCATTTTTTGAACTATTCTTTTAATATTTGTGCATTTATTACTAAATGTTGTATCGCGAGGAATTAATTACAGGGTTTGACGCACCGGCAAGCCGGTGCGGGGCTTCGTTAGTTGTTAATTTTGAAGCTAGAACTCTTTAGTTGTGAAACGTTGAAAAGTCACATGATTCGGTATCGCACACGGCTGTGCATGAAACCTATGTTCGTGGCAGGTCCTACCGCACGCGAACTTTCAGATTTGCTGAAGGAATTTGTATAGAGCCCGTCCAAGAATGAAAGCATTTCAGGATTTCCGAAATGGTCCGCCAGATCCCCCCACCTACATTTCAGGATGAAATTTTTTTTCAAAAAAAGGCAGCCGAAATCAATATACCTAAAAAAATTTTCGGCGCGCGCAACGCGCGCGCTGATTCTTACTTGCAATGACACGTCACGTTCGTTGCAATGACGCGTCATGTTCGTTGCAACGACACGTCATTGTCCGTTGCAATGACACGTCATGTTCCCAGTCTTTTTGTTGTTCTCCTCCTTGTGTGTCCCTTTTCCGTTCGTCGTGCCCGTGTTTTGGCTTAACTTTTGTTGCCCCTCCGTTCGTGAACATGCCATGGCTCTGACTTTCAGAACTGGGCACAGCAAACCAACGTCCTGATCGAGGTTCAAACTCAGAACTCAAAAAGAGGGCTCAAGAGGGGAGCTCCAAGGGAGAGCTTCAAGGGAGATTTCCAAAGGGGAGCTCCAAGGGAGATTTCCAAAGGGGAGCTCCGAGGGAGATTTCCAAAGGGGAGCTCCGAGGGAGATTTCCGAAGGAGAGCTCCAAGGGAGATATCCAGACGGGAGCTCCAAGGGAGATATCCAGACGGGAGCTCCAAGGGAGATATCCAGACGGGAACCCCAAGGGAGAGACCGAACGAGGAGATCAAAGGGGGAGCTCCGAGGGATAGTTCCGAGGGCGAGCTCCAAGGCCGAGTTCCAAGGGCGAGTTCCAAGGGCCAGCCACAAGGGCGAGCTCCAAGGGAGAGCGCAAAGCTCGGGGAGCTCCAAGTTCAACACCCTCCAAGATCAAAAAGAAGCTCAAAAGCAAAAAACTCAAAGCTCACAGCACGAAGCTCGAATTTTTGAGGCACTAGGCAATAGTTTGTGTCCCAATTTTGAAGTGGATTTCAGCTTGTTTTCGAGCTCCAGATTTCAGCTCTGTTGGGCCGTCCGTTAAAGCTAGGCGTGATGTAAAATTGGCCTAGAGCGTGGATCCATTTTAAAGAACCCTTTCTTTATTGTTCTGTATTTCACGAATTTCTTTGCGATTTTTCTGCGCAGTTAATGAAGATGGTTTCTTTAAAGAAAAGTTCTTTAAACATCGGGTGTTTAAAAAAATTCTTAAAAAAAAGTCTTTAAAGAAGGGGTGTTACATCATCGTTTAAGTAATTGTAAACCCATATTATATTCATTATTAAATTGGGGCCCTCTGAAATTTTTCAGATTCGAAACAAATTTTCAGAACTTTTTACTTGGGTTTTCTTTTCGATACTATCTATTATTAACGGTCACTCTCTCATAGATACATAGGAAGGAGACAAATCTGACAAAAATGAATGATCAACATTAACCTTGTTGATGTCGTTAAACTCGTTCCAATCTTCGTCTTCAGCGAACATGTCACGGTACAACGGCTCGAATTTCGGTCCGCCCGGAATCGCCATGTTCAGCGCCTTTAGTTTTTTTTTTTTAATCGATCATGAGTTTTTTTGGGGTAATGTACATAAATCAGAGCATTTATTTTAATGTTCATTTATATCACGATTCAGTGGGATGTACGCAACTCAGTTGTCGTCATATTAACATTAGCCACGAATGTTATCATTATGAGCTAGATGCGCAAACCTTAATATCTGAACTACAACTACATAATATACTTTGTATAAAAAAACAGAACCTTCGCCGTGTAGAATGCCTTCTGATCGAACAGGTAGAAATAGTTCTGATCTAGCAAATCGGAAACCTTATTCATTTTATTTCTTCATATCGTGATAACATCTGCATTTCTCCGTATACTATACTTGTGTACTATCGCCTTTTCCACATCAGTACCCTTAAAAGAATCAAGAATTCTCCCATATTATACAGTCTTCTGTGATAAGTCAAAATGATGTAAAAGCAAAACAATACAAAAGGTACCAATTGGTTGCTCAACCGGTACAACACCGCCATCTGGCCGAGACCCAGGTTCCACCTTTTGTAGCTTGGGCCATTCACATGTTTGGTCAAAGGCTGCGCCAACGGCTGCGGGTCGTAGAACCTTTTTTTGTATAACAGTATATGAGGTTGAATGTACTCGTATACCATACTATATGCTAAAAGAAATGGTATTATACGCCCTGCACTAACAAAGACCCGCTTCGCACTTTGTGTACACTCACTTCAAACTGATAGGTTTGCTTTATATAGCTGCTATAGACAATCCTGTTATGAGCTAGCTCATCCATTATGCAAAAAACTCCCGATAGTATACTCAATTTTCAGTAATGCAAATACCATCCATAGTTGACTTATCATATAGCCTGATAGTTGACGACAATCATTAAGCGTATAGTTAATTTTCTTGTGGAAAATTTTCAAAAAAAAAAAAGACCAGTCCAGCACGGCGCGATCCTCGTTTTCATCCAGACGCATCTGAATGGCCTCCAGGGGTTCTACGTCCAGCACGTTATCGCCGTAGTCCAGCGGCGGCTCTTCGTCGTCGAAGGGCGGGAAGCGCATGCGCTTGAAGTGCCGCCGGTCACGCTTTTCACGCCTGTATTAGTGTGTATCGGGATTTTTAATTTTCTTTTCATCATCATACTTTTTAGAGTATCTATATTTAATTGATAATTATTCCTTACTGATGGACAGTGCTGCTATATAGGGTTTAGAGACTTTAGACTTATTTGGCAGGCTGAATATTGTTTGGTTGTACCTGTATTCTAAAAAATCTGGTTTTTTTGAGGAGTAGTATGAGTATTGTATGACATTTATGAATATAAATCAGTACCTCATCATGATCCACATGGTGCCCCACTGAGCGATGTACACAGGCTCGATGACCCGCGGCACGGCGTTGCAAAAGGTGATCGCCCCGGTAATGTGGTAGATCGTGGGGACGTTGCGGACCTATTTTTTTGTTGTTTTATCATTAGTTTTGAATCAATGGAGCTGCTATTCTACTACTTGTACACTATGTATGGTATAGTGACTCCGCTCAATTTATCCGCTTAATATGATCAAATTCCGCTTTCGTCATTATAGCATTGATGAGTTCAGTTGCACACAGAAGTGCACCGAAATTAGATATCATCGAAAAAAATGAGTGACCTGCTCCCAGGGGAACGGCATATTTTCCAAAAGCTTGTACACGGCGTGCGGCACGTACTTCAAGGCACCCAGGTACACCCGCTTGTCATGCCGAAACTTCCTGGCGCTCATGTCCCCATGATCCTTCATAATATGAATTCATTTTGGTTTTACTCCTTATACGGACAATTGTTATTTCAACAAATGATACATTATAGGAGGGACGTTCTGTACTATAGCAATTAATACCAATAATATTATAGCAAACTACAGTCTCTAATTATCAAAGAAGTACAAAGCAGGGCTATGTCTGGCGGCCTGTCGTAAAAGGGGCCGCTCTTCAGTGTCGATTTAAACTCTGCTTAAAATGCGTATTGGATACTGGGTCCCTCGATAGCTCAACTGCAGCAGTATACAGTTTGTTTATGATCTCTAAATGTGGTGTAATGTACCTTTATGATCTTGCGCAAATGCTCCGGTGGCTGTTTCTCCTTGCCTTGGTCTGTGTAGCCGAACCTATAGGTGTGTTTTCAACATCATTTTTTTTAGGGTGCGTTTTTTTTTTTCGTTTCCATTTGGTTTACTTACTACGAATATAATGCTCTATTACTATGCAGTAGATTGGAAGAAACAAGCAACGGGCACATTATATTTGTAATATCAGATGATTAACTTGCATCGCGTATGGAAGATGGTGCGCCGCGGGTGACCATAGATGATTGGTAAAAAATTGACTTTTTCCGCTCCCCAAAACGCTTGTTGTTCAACGTCTGCCACTTCCGAGCTTTTTCGTCGAGCAGCTCTTCCGCAGTTTTTGCCTGCTGTTGCAAAATGGGCTGTTGCATCTGTTTTTTTTTTTCATATTATCACTTAATTCTCTTGTGCTGTTAATGTTATCTTGTATACACGCTGCCAGCTTTACATTTTATACGACTAACATTATGGACTATACGATGATGGGGGTGCTACTTGTTCTTCTTTTTTTAACGTTCATAATATTCTGGTACTTAATATGCGGTCACTATGACCTGTCAATCTTCGAAGAATTCAAGCGGAAATAATTTGGTACTCTGATAATACTGATATTATACCTGCTGCATCATCCCCATAGCAGCACCCGGCATTCCAGGCATTCCCGGGGGCATGCCGGCACCCGCTTGCCCCATCATCCCGGGAGGCATCATTCCTGGCGGCAGTCCCATACCGGGAGGCATCATGCCAGGCGGGGCCCCTTGCTGGTTGTTGTTGTACATGTTTTAGAATACTTTATATAGGTATCGTATTTTTCTTGTTTGGGGTGATGGTGTGAAGGGGGTCGTAATATGTAGATTTTATAGATAATTAAATGAGCAAACAATTTACATTATTGAGAGTAACTACAGAGAGCAATCGTAGAGGGAAAATGGTCCCTGGGAAAATACTAAATAGTAGATCATCTTCCCTCGAAAAGAGGCCTTGGGACCTCCCAAGGTGTCAGTGGGGCCAAAAAATATTCTAAACAGAAATATATTCTGACCGCGTCTACAGAAATATTCTCGTAAACGAAACTAGTATTGGGAGGCGGGGATTAATATTTTTTGTGTCATACAACAAATGATGTCGCAAAAGAGGTCCATCTACATAATATTCTCAGGCAAGGGGGGCTCAAAATGCTGCCTCGCTGCTGGTTTGTAGAAAATCTATTAGGTATTATTAGAATGTTTCTTTTTGATCTTCTGAAAATCCATGATGATTCAGGAACACGGGAAGTAATGCGCCAAAATGAGAAACGTCACAGAAGGAGACGACGCACCCAAAACAACGAATGAGAGACCCAGTGGGTGCTGCGGTCGGTAAGCATGTATGATTTCATGAAAATGCCACATTACAATCACCGGAATCATGAAAAAAATTGCAGGAGAGAAATTATAGACGGGATGATTCATCGAAGACTGATGGCTGCCACACACAAACACACACACACAGAGAGAGATCGTCAAAACTCGGCCGCCAGGAAGAGATATATTCACAGTACAACGGCGGACAGAGATGTCATTCACAATTTTCGATGGTGCTGGATGCTGATGCTGATATAATCGTGTACAAAGATGCGACGATAGATCAGATGTCATTTGTTTGAGGATGTATGATAGCCACAGAAACACACGCACGCTCGAATGAACAGGTGGGGTTGAACAGATGCAGAGGGTGCAGTGGCATTATGCGGAACGACACCGAGGCCGGATGAACACTTTAACAATTTGCCCGAAGTTTCGTGGAAATTTCTGAATACATTAATAGTTTGCACTTTCTTCTCTTGCGCTGATTGCTGCATTCATATGTTATAATATAATGTGCATTGAATACTACACACCGCAGTAGTAAGTTGTTAGGTACGGCACGTGCTAGAAGAGTCTTTTCGAGGACAAACAAAAATTTTGATGGTCCTCGAAATAATTCATCCACCTCGACGTAACGCATCGAACGCCTCCGCAGGCCATACTATCGTTTCCAGCGGAATTGTGTGCCACACATATCATAAACACCAGAGCCGCACATATCATAAACGCCTCCGCAATCAATGTCACCTATCTACGTATAGTTACCACTTTGGGTCGCCATTGTAAAATGCTGCCAAAAACAGCTGCCAAAAAGACTTCATCATATTTATAGCGTGATTTTAACACTACTACAAATAAAAATACAATTCAAAATTACATCAATACACACAGATAATAGATACACGAAAAAGACGGTTAGATGTACAAAAAAATCCCCGTTCAAAAAGTTTGACTGAGGTCGCAACTTTTATGCGAGACCCTTAAAAAAAAACCGACCTCTGAATACACAATACACACTCTGCAAGGACAGCTCGAAAGGTCGAATGGAAACTCAATGCTCGTCGTAGAATATAGTACAAAATATTATGACAAATATTATCATGTATTGTTCTACAGGGACCCCGGCCCGAAAAGAATTTCATTGAAAGAGACCCCGCTAATGCCTGCTGTTTGCGTAAAGCGTAAATTAAAAGGCCGATCGATGTAAAGATTTTTTAACGTGCACGACTTTTGAAAATCAAAAAAAAAAATGCCCTTATAAGTGATTTGTATACATACTCGCGCATAGGAACATTTTCAATCGTAGGAGCCCGCATAGGAGCAGCTCTAATTAAATCTATAATCGCCTCTCGAGAATTTGTTTGACAGAAGGCTTTGCATCTGCGAAGGGCTCCAACATGATTTTATAATACGTATAATAATAAATAATGAAATATACACCATCAAATCATAACATCATGAAATTTTTTTTGACAGAAGTAAACCAAAAAAAAAAATTTAAATATTGATCACATGCTTCTTAAACCACCAATAGACCTTGAACCACGGCTGTTTTGCGTCATCGACGACAAGGGCGCAGAAATACCTGCTTTTCATTTTTATGCGATATCATTAGTGTCAAAAATCACAGGTGCATCCGCCGCACGGGGCTTCATCTATAGCTGTTCACATATAGTCTATGATGTGCTGGTTCGATCGAGGTCCAAAAAACACGAGCCTCTAGACCGACATAATACCATTGCTCGGCAGAGGGTCCGTTTACATCACATACTGTATTAATATTGGAACTCCCAACAAGAATTCATGATTGGCGGGTATTGTTTACATCACATACTTTAATTACTATAGTCCGCACTTTTCTATATGAAAAATGTCAAGCCTGACTACTATCAATCATCAAACCCTCACCGCATGATGTGAAAAAAATGTCAAGCTGAAGCTGTCGAAAATTAAATAAAGAAAATACTTCAGCCCCAAGAGGCAGCCGAACGTCCCAATGAGTAGAGCCAGAATCTTGAGCGCGATCCAGTGGTTTGTGTTTTTGGAGGAAGCACCCGGGTAGAACGGATTCTCGAATTCAGTGTTCCAGCCGAGCGCCACGTGCCGGTTGGCGTAGTACATCCGATACCGCATCATGCTCGCATCAGTGGTGTGGGATTTCGCATTTTTCTTATTCTTCTTATTCGACCCGCTCCCATTTTTTCCAGCATTACCACTGGCAGTCTTACCAGAGACCGCAGCAGCGGAGCCTGCAGCAGCAGAGTCACCACTGCCTACTGCTTCGTCACCACCACCACTTTGTCCGACGAAGCGGACAACCTTCGAGTTTTTGCTCTTCGTTTTTTCCCGAATCTCCTCCTCGCCCATACTCGAGTGGTCGGCCGCCCGGACCAGGTCGTTGTGAACGAAGGTCCGGTGGTCCGGCCCCAGGGCGTTCGTGGCCTTCGTGTTCAAGCGCGGCAGCAGCGTGCACTGCTGCAAGTCTTCCGCAATGCCCACGTGCCAGCAGTGGAACCGGTTCGCCGGTTGCTGCTGCAAAAACCTAGTACAACAATTTTCAGTCCACCATTAAAACATACAAATTACAATATACATATACTATACAGAAACACAGCCCAATGCGCTCAAACACAGCCCAATATGCCTCACTGCTACAGTGTAGTCACCGACGACAAAATTTTCGTATTAACACCAGTATCTGGCAACTACTGTTAGGGAAACTAATACTGAGTTTCCTCAAAAAAATTAAACGAAAAAAACAAGGATGAAAAACCAGCTGTGGTAGCAAATTTTCTGGCAGTCGCGTTCCAGCTTCGCGGCGGAGGTGTACTTTTTGGTGAATTTGACGACGATGGCGCAGTTCTCGTTGCTATCACCTTCTTTTTCGGCAGCGTCGGCGAAGTCTCGGGTCTTGGTCAAATACAAGGCGCCTTGGTTGGGCAATTCTCCTTGTTGTTTTTTCTCCTCGTGGTCGGGGTCGTCTCCGTTGCTCTTCTTGCTCTCTTCTTCTGCAGCGTCTTCCTCCTTCTTCAAGTCTGCGTTCACCTCGTCCATTACGGGCTGCAACCCAAAAAGTTCCACCTTTCCCACCAACGTCTTCTCTTTTTCGGCGGAGATTTTCGAGGTGTCGAAGTTCGAGGTGTCGAAGGGCGCGATGGCGAGTGCGCACTGGTGGAAAATACTGTTGCCGGCATCCTCGGCCATGAACGGCTCATTATTATGGCCTTTTTTTAGGAACTGATCCAAATCCTGACTTCCCGGGATCGCATTCAGCAGTGCCGTCCTGCCCTTACTTTGGTTTTTTTCTTCCTCGATATCAGACAAAGCCACGACGACTTCTTCTTTCGTTTTGGGCCCCTCCTCGCTTTCCACGGGTTTGTCAAAAATCCCGACCTCCTTCTCTTTTCCCTCGATCTCTCTCTTCGCCACTCCCACCTGCACCTGCTCCGGCCACTTGAACAGATGCTTGTCGTCCGCGGTGGAGATGTGATAGTTGAACTGGGTTTCCAGGTCTGCGTTCACGGGATGTGGCGTCCACGCAGTGATCGAATCGTACTTTTGCTTCAAATAATGCAGCACCTCGGGCACAACTCTTTCCTTTTTTGTACTACTACCAAGTCCAGCAGAGTCTTCTGGAAGAAAGAAGTTCTCTTGGTGAAAGAGGTTGTCGGCGTCGGGCTGGTAGAACCACGTCCGGAACCCGTACACCTCGTTGGCGTGCGGCCCCTGTTTGCGCAAGCCGAGGTCGTGGAAGGGGATGTACCAGGGGTTTTTTGGGATTGCGTTCATGCACCGGTTGTCGCACTGGCTCCGTAGAAAGAAGCACACGGCCTTGTTGTTGATCTGCCAGGGCAGGTTCCCGAGGAACACGACGAGACTTGTGAGGAGAACAAAACCCACAAGGCTCTTGTACTTCAGCGCCGACTGCCGGAACCGCCCGCCGAGCGTCACGAGAACAGTGGAGAACAAGAGCAAACTCGAAACCACCAGGCACGCCAGGTACGCCGCGGGCGCGGACGTCTTTTTCCCCCACCGCTTGGTGCCGGTCGCGAACCGGTTGTTCACGTCCTCGAAGGATTGCGACTTGTCCGCGAGAAACCGGCTCAGGTCCGCGTCGTGCTGGAGATAATCCCGCTGCAGGACGTACTCGTCCAAAATTTGAAAAATCAGCACCGAGACGCCCCACACCATGGCCACGTCCACGATGCAAGAGAGGGCCAAGAAGTTGCTGCTCGGCAAACGCATGCTCAAGTGCTTCAAATTATCATTGGCAGACGGGCGGGCCCGCACCACCATGTAGGTGGCAATCACCAGGAACCTTTTAATACATGTCTGTTGTTCACATCATACTGGTACAGCTGATAATATGCAGTACACACCTGAGGTGCTGCTATGTT
>Ga0099797_100558_pt1 | contig 23775 bp, 5 predicted proteins | sample Uncmet_Sort48C_1_FD_89871 | JGI IMG/M metagenome (GOLD analysis project Ga0099797, IMG submission 89871) | Marine eukaryotic communities from CALCOFI LINE 67, Pacific Ocean - C012_Sort48C_1 | ecosystem: Environmental > Aquatic > Marine > Oceanic | place: Pacific Ocean: Monterey Bay | collected...
CTTCACTTTGCGAATTATCTGTATATAAAAATTCACATTCCCCATCCCTCTCACTATCAACCAGACATCTGTTGAGAACAGAAACTGGATGGTAAATAAAGTAATGATAATCATTGTATGGCGAGTGTATGTACCACTCCTCTTTATCTGTCCAAATAATTAATGATTCAAGATTCGGTTTTGTAGTACACTCCTCTTTTTTATGAGGAGGAAATACTGGATCCCAGCCTCTATGTATATTATCGGCACTGCACGAAAATTTTTTAGCCCTGTCAGCCACACCCTGACGAAATACATGTGATCCTTTTGTTGCCCTTGCCTGCCATATCACATTTGTTTCTGGTCCAAAAAGTATAGCATCGAAGGTACCGTTGAATGGAATGGGGATCTTTGTTGGCGTGATCATGCTTACTATTTTGCATACATTGTAGATTGCATTTCTGAGGGTGTCAAGTTCAGTCATTCCTTTATGTAATTCAAAATAGGTCGTAGCATCAGAAAAACATGAACTGTCATCCAGAGTACACTCGTTGCCATTGCAAGAGCTTACTGTTACTTCGAGATCTACATTGGGTTTTCTTTTCCAATTGACCTTGTACTTCTTCTTATTTTCATCCTTTATGATATCACCCGGCAGTACATGTATTTTTGACCCTGCGGGGAAGGTATGTGCTTTGACACGTTTATTGTGTAAACATGGGAATAAAATTCTAGTTTCAATCTGCTTTATCAATATATTTCTATCAACGCCTTTGTTTTTGTTTTTGTTGACATGTTCTGTTATTTCTTGGTCAAGTTTTCTCAGAATAAAGTACATGTTTACATAATCAATTGACTGATAGTCATGAATTTTGTACAATACCTGCTTATGTCGTGAAGGTTCCTTTTTAAATTTTATGGAGGCCTTAGGACTCCATTCCAATAAAGGATCCTTATCGATCTCTGGAACCTCATATTTAGGTTCGTTGAATGCTTTCAATTTCAATTCAGAATCTCTGTCCTCAAATTTTGCTTTTTCGTTAAAAATATTAATCAGTGAATCATAATCATGTTTGTCAGCGGCTAGCAAAAAGTTTTTGATGTCGTCATTGAACGAGACTTTGAACGGAATTGTCAAGTATTTCACACCTGGGCGATGTCTGCAATCATTTATACATTCTGGTAAATTCTTCAATGTTTTGCATTGTGTGTACTCAGGCGCGCATTGTTTTTTTGTCTGTTTGAACAATTTACATGTTGGTTGTGTGTTATTGTCTGAACACTTTGGGCATTCGTGCTCGCAGTGCATTTCTATTGCAATATACACTCGTAATTCACGTTCTGATTTACTGAAAGTATTTTGTTTTAAATCACAGCCAAAATGCGACGATATGAGTCTAGATGCCCTACCTGCCCACTGCACCATCTGGAGGTGCGATTGTGGGACAGATGTGAGCTGGAGAAATCGAATACCAAACAGGTCAATGCCTTGGCCGAAGTTGTTAGCATCGAGCACAATCAAGGACTTGCGTAAGAAACTTTCGTTCTCTGCTTGGATTGCATCCGAGCAACTCCGCAGATGCAATTGAGTCAGTTCTTTATCATCTTTTCTTTTGTGCCTTTCGCAAGCGGATACGTACTTGCAAGTGTTCTTACAATAGGGAACCCAACAATGATTCCATATAGTTTTCTGTTTATCTTTGCCCTTACTGTAAAATGCATGGCAGTGGAATGATATTTCCGATTTTTCCTCTGTGTTGGCAAGAAATTCCTTGATGGTATGTATGTACATGTCCAAGAAGGCAAGACCTTCATCTGGCTTCACAATCATTGCTGACTTTCCATTATCAATTGTTGACAACTGGTGCTTGCAAAGTTGGAATGCGTTGTAAAGCTTTGGTGACTTGTAATCTAGGATCATGCCTGCGTACAGAACCTGGAACATTCTCAATGTTGCAAGATCTGTTGAGATCTTGAATTCCATGATCTGTGGTTGATCATCTTTTCCAAATTCTTGAATTGTATAATGTTTATGATCTTTCTTCACAACTACGAAAGATCCCTGCTCGAAACTGTTTTGTTGTACAGAAACAGAATACTGGCGATATGATTTTATCTGGATTCTTTTATAATCTTCAGGCTTGTCAAGGTAAAACGATTTGGTATCCCCGCCCTTTTTTTCTTTTCCGTCTTTGTTGAATGTTTTTGTATGAACACGGATACGTAAACCTTCTTGCACTGAAATGACCTTCCCTGTTGATACATGTTTAGCATCTTTTCGAGTTTCAGGATACGTTCCAACAACAATGTCTTCAACAACAGGTGTTGGGCGTAACTCAAGAACATTACCTGTACTGGTCTGGACGAAACAAACTTGCCCACCCTGTATTTTTGGTACTCTGTCTTGCTCAATGCACGAGTATTCTTGCCTTCCTTGCTTCAGGGTGAAAATATGAGGTCTTTTCGCAGTTGTTTCTCTAGACAAATACGCCAATCCATTAGAAATAATTGGTGATTCACCAAAAACAAAAACGTCATGTTCTTCTGAAGCACTGATCGATTCCGCGTCTTTGAAATCATCATTATCAAAACGAATAACTTTGTCGTCATTGTCGTCGTACTTCACGTGAAACCTTGTTTCTTCTACGCTTTCAATGGTTCCATAATAATAATTGTTATCATCAAATTTGTCTTTGATCCTATCACCTTTGCGCCAGGCATGTTGTACTTTTATCCATCCATCTCCTATTACTGTTACATTCACATGCCCAGATTCTAGCCTGAACTGTACGGTATCTACCATCTTCTTAGCTCGTTCAAACATATCATTTAGCTGCTTTTCAGTGTTAAATTTGGTCAAGAAATCCATGAACTCTTTTTCATTGATTGGTTCCAATGCCTGAATAGTTGAAGTTTCAATGCCGTTGACCTTTCTTTTGTACTCATCCCCATCTTGGTAGTCATCACTTCCGTCGTCCTCACTTCCGTCGTCCTCACTTCCGTCGTCCTCACTTCCGTCGTCCTCACGATCCACTTCTGCTGCTGCGCTGTATGGTTTGTAACGAACGTTTCCATCATGTGCTTCACAAAGAATCTTCCAAGCATTTATAAACTGATGCCATTTTGTTGACCTGTCGCCCTTGACTATATTCTTTATTGTAACTTGGTGCTGCTGTAAAACCCTTTCAACCCTTACCTTTTCTATCATCAGTTTTCTGAATGGTACTAATAGGAATGGTGGCAAAATATTGTATGCATATCTGGAGGATTCCTTTTCAAGGATGTCCTTTTCTTCTCGATCTATTGCCACCAGTGTATACATTGAATGTTTCGAATCATCTGTGTCATCCATATCACAGCCTTGTTGCAATTTCCGGTATAGGCCTGAGGACAATCTATTTGCACTAGAATCATCCTGTTTTAATAGCTTATTAATGATTGGCTTGACATGATCTTCAATTTTGTTTTCGCCAGTGATAAATAAATTCACTTCGTTCTTGACATATTTGTTTTCCAACTGAGCTACATCAATGTCATGGTCAGGTTCTTGTAAGGTGTCATCATTGGCAGGTTGAGAGCTATTAGGCAACTGAGATACATCCATGACTAATACTTCTGGTAAGGTGTCATCATCATGGGCGGGTTGAGAGCTATTATGTGCGCGCTCAGCGAGAGCGGATTCAGCTTGAGCGCGAAAAGATTCAAGAGCATGACTTGTAAATTTATGTACATTCCCATTGGTTAAATGAGATCTCAAATTAGAAAAATTCAAAATGTCACTAAAACAAGAACTTTCAATATTGAATGCCTTTATGATTTGATCCAACTCATCATCAGTGAGTCTTTTCTTTCCGATCTTTTTAATAATTCCAGGTAGTTCCCCATCACTGACCATGTCGCCAATAACACTCGGTTTGCATGACGTAATTGCAACAAAAAGAGCAATTGGTGCCTTCATGAGAAGGGTTTCTTGTCTCTTCATCACCAACATATCCGAGATGTCCTTTATTGATTTTTGCAAAATTGGATCATTTTTTGGATTTTTGTGCATTTCGGCAATGAGCCTTTGAACAAGCGGCATATTCCAGAAGTTGTTTTGTTTATTGAACACCACTTCAATCCACCATTTGATTTGTGCAATGTCGAGTATCTGAAAGAGATTGCTGATTAAATTTATTCTGTATTCTTGTTTGTCTTCCAAGATCTTCTTGAACGCGTATGCTTTGATTGCGTAATCGATTTCATTGTCAATTTTATTTATACTCTGTTGGTGAAAATTGACAGAGCAACATATTTCTTTTATCACCTCTGCATTTGATTTTACTGCGTGTAAAACACGATGTTTTGAAGCATGATCTTCGAGTAATTTACCTGAATCAATAGGAAATACAGTCTTTATGGCTCTCGGGTATGTCGGTTCAGCATCTGCAGATATTTTGAATCCGGGAACATAAACATTGCATACCTTTGAAAGATCATACTGAACACCGCGGTCATTCATTGTCGAAAGATCAAATAGTAATGACTGGTGATCTATTATGCTATCCGCGTCTTTCAGTTCTGACCAATTTGTGAGAACATTGAAGTAAAATTTAAATTCCTCATAATTCTTTCTGTTCAGTTGCTGAACAATTGTTAAGTCGACCTCATAAGCAGTGCTAGTACTCATTGCTAATTTGATAGATTTTATACAGTCGTCAATACCGCAGATATCTTTATTCCCTGTGTATTTATCTTCAATATCGTTACACATGGACAATCTCTGCAAGAGTTGATTTTGTCGCTTTAATTTTGTATCATCCATCCTTTTCAGTAGTGACTCTACTGAATGTCTGGTATGTGGCCGTAGAAAAAGAAGTGTCTCAAAAATTGGTTTCATCCTGCAATAGTCGAGAGTGTCGAACATTTTTATAAAATCAGATTTTTCGTACACTTTTATGGGTACGGTGCTGAGCAGCTCTGAATATATTAAGTATTTCTTTTCATTGACAGATTCTTTCCAATCGTTGCTATTGACTTTCTGAATTGTCTCCTTGTTCAATCTAGCGTACAGGCCTCTATCAAACCCTTCTTTGAGTTTGCCTTTTATGAATGTTACTTCTTCATGTTTGAGTCTTTTCATAAACCGTGTAGCAACTTGCACATCTTTCAATCTATCATCATTGAATAGAAGTTCAATCTTGTCTCTTTTATTTTCATTCTTCCTTACAAATTCGATACCCTCACCAATAGTCATTGTCTGTGTGAACGGTTTGGTGTAAAGGATCAATCGTATTTTATATGGGTATGTGCAGGCCTCACTACGCATAGGGATGATATCGCTCACGACGTGGTGTTCATTCTTATAAGTTACAACACATCCCTTTTGCATTCTTACTGCATATTTGTTTTTTGGAGAGAATACGACTTTTTGTTGAACATTGGTGATATCACTAACAACTTTGTTTTCTGCTTGTTCTTCATCAATATAAGGCATTAAGATAGTTTCTGAATCCTCTACATAACTGACCAGTGATGGATCACCCTCAAAGGTGACAATGCATCTGATGATATGGTGTGCAAAAGCATCTTTGAATGCACGTAGACTCGTGTATTTATCAAACAATTCCATTGCAGGCTGTTTAAAAAGTGTTCCATCAAAGACTTCGAACGACTTCCGATGAATTTTTTTGAACTCATCCATGAAATTATTCCAAGAGGTGTTATTCCTCTCTTTGATTGGTGTAAATTGTGCCGCTGCTGTTCTTCTTGTTCTTGTTGTTAATGCAGAAAAAGCGTAGTCATCGCCTTCACCATTTACATCTCCAAATTTCTTCGCAGAATAATTCCGTTTAAAAGTATCACGGCACTCCACATAAGAATTCCATGTAAATAACGTGTCAACTATTGCTGCTTGCTTATTTTGCCAATCAAGGACATAACAGTGCAATATATTATCTCTTTGCAAAATATTATCTCTGAATTTTACTTTTGCATGGATACGGCTTTCTTTCGATTTGCCGGAGTAACCCCATAGGTACTGTGCGGCACTTAGGTATTCTATGTTGTTACCTTTTGATGTACCATATTCCCTTATGGCTTTTCGAGCAAATGAAGGCATCATTTTTGGCAGGAGTTCTGCAAGTTCATCCTCATTACCACTGTGCATTAGTAAACGGCGCAGCTTTGCAGAATCGTCTTTGTGTTTCAGGCCATGTTGGTTGTAAAGTGAAATATAAATCATGCTCTTATTAGTCACATTTTCTGGAACATAATCTTTTGTCGAATCTCCTAGACGTTCAACATGTTCTAACATTTTCTTCACTTCCAATACCTTGCTATGGTTTGATGTAGACTCGTAAGACTTCTTCCTTTGCAACATCTTGTGTTTGTATGACTCAGTCATGATAAGTATAGGTGATACATTGTTCTCAAAAACATTTTTCGGAAACATTGTATCTGGGCGGCGTGAGTACTCGTGTACCCTGCACCCTGCCTCGTCGTCCAACCAACGCTCTTTTGTGAATGGGGTTGCTGTGAAGAGTCCAATTTTACAATCTCTCTCGCAAAAGAGCCGATTCAAAAGGTTGCCTGTCCCAACACTTGCATTATCATTCACGTTATTTGAGTTCAGTCCATAGAGATGGATTGACTTTCTTATGTCACTTTGACCCAAGGACGTGAAGTGCTCGTCGGTTGGGGCAATTATCTCATGTGCCTCATCGCAAATGAAGAGACATCCCGACATCGACACAAATGGTTTTCCTCGAGCATCTCTCAGAATGGTAGACAGCAAGTGTTTAAAATGAGTCAGTGCATCTTTTGATTCCGTCTTGTTTTTCAATGTTTTGAACGAGGAAGCTAACTTGCTTGAGATAAGAGAGGCAAGATGAACGCATGCCTCTGTTCGGCATGTAATTCCTTCGTGACTTACATCTCTGTTGGTAATTATGCTTGTGAATTTATTTGCAACAAACAGCAACTCCATGAAAAACCGTTTGTTAACTTCAGTATCTTGTCTGTTGAAGGCATACATGATGTACATATATGCAATATTCTTCAATATCGGTTCAGTGTCTTCAATAGTTATGCTACGCAAACAATCGGCAGCACTGTGTACCTTCTTAATATCGTCAAGGCTTATATCGAACTCTCTGATCATGTCCCACTGAAACCTAGGGCTTACAAATCTTTCGTTCATGTTAAAATTGTGAACTTGTGAAGACGGCATGTCTGCATCATATTGAAGTTGCACATAGTCCTTGACATTTATCCCAGGCGATAATAGTTCATAGAAATCCTCCGCAATATGATTCATCTGTTGAATGTTTGCGCCGTTGAGTTCGTTGTTGTTTTGTCTTACACTTTGGTGAATGATATTCATGTCTTCATTTGACAAAGGTATGTGTTTCTTCGTACGTGATGACACTGCAGCACCTTCTTTAGCACCACATATCTTACAGAACATCATTTTATTATCTGTCGTTGGAAACCGATCGAATGTTACTTCTGCGTTGTTTTCGGAAGGAGAGACACCAAAAGACCTTCCTTCGACTTCATAGTGAAACTGTACGCCCCTTGTCTGTGGGTCAACATTACGTTCACGGCACCAATCAAATGCACCTTGCATGTTTGAAGCGATTGATATTAAACTTGGTTTATCCATGTCATTGTAGTAATACCACTCGCCGTTCAGCTTGTATATGCAGACATAGTGTGAGGAATCTTTCAATATGACAGCGGATATTATGTTAAGTGTTGTTTTTCCGAATTGTAATGATTCATTTATTGTAATTTCAGTTTTGTTTTCATACTTCTGAGATAGTCCCATTCTATTCACTGTGATGATGAGGTGAGATGCAGACTCTATTTCTATAATTGTTACCTTGCAACCACCATGTGTTTCATCTGCACAATGTTCTACTGTACGTAGTAGGTCTTGTAAGGATGAGCTCTCAAAATTTAAGATATCATGAACTTCTCCTTTATAAGATTTACCCCATTGATATGTGTACTCTTTACCTTGATATGTGTACTCTTTATTTTCTTGTTTGTGTGATTCTACTATTTTGTCTTTTTCGTTGATGACTTTTGCAATTTCCCTGCAATCATCAGTATCATCAGTTTTGCTTCTGAAATGTTTTTCTCGATATATTATATGGTCTTTAAGCTCAGAAATAGACATAATTATACCAATAAATTCATTCGGATCCTTGTCCTTTCTGTCTGTCCAAACTTTTCGCATCTTCGGATCTTTGGAGATTTGCATTTCGTTAAGAGCAGTAGCAAGGCTATCTCTTGAGTCCTTTTGATCTTTTACGCCTTGAATGAATCGTTTTGCGCCTTTCAATGCATCTGCAAAATGGCTGGTTTCCAAGTTGTCTATCAATTGTTCGATGAACCTTGAACGTGGTGCAAATAGGCACATTAGGACACTGTCCATCCAGCAGTAATTCTTTTCATTAACAAAGGGAACAACATCTTTCTTTTCTGACTCGGATGAGCCCGAAGCATCGCCATCATTACGACCGTCAATGCAACTGACACACTTTTTATCGAAATGACCAAGTTCCTCACCTGCGGTCTTAGTCCTGTTTCTACAAATGTGCATATTACACACTTCGATTAGGCGGCTCCGTCTGTCTTCAGCCTCCTGTGCTCTTATCTTCAGGAGATGCCTCTCGTACTTATTAAAAAAAACATTCTCCGATTCAGGCCCTATATTCCTCATGATCGTTTTTAATGTATTGAATATTATTGGCACCATATTCTTTGATGGTGCATTCTCTCTTCTATCAGATTTGGCTCTCACAAACCTGTCCAATGTAGTCTCGAATTTGACAATATAGTGACAATCATTAACCTCTTCAACATGGTATACTCCGTCAAGATATCTAGTCGTTTCAGGCTCTGGTTCAAACGTTCCAAATCGAACATACCGTTTATCGCCACTGTCGTATGATCCCTCCCGAAACATAAGATCTTTATCGCGCAGAGTGTAGACAACTCCATTTTTAAGTACACATGTGGCATGCTTACGCAAGCTCTGATCTTCAAAGGTTACTTCTGTTGAGCCTTGAAAGGTCATATTAGTTACAGGGCGTTTATCTGGTTCCACATGTGGGATGGGTAGCCCATCAAAAGTAATCCTGCTTCCATAGAAATTAATCTTGTTTGACAGCTCTTTTGTAATGAGATAATCAATTGACTCTCTGAATTTCGTCCTGAAAAGCGATAAATCGCTCTTATACTGATTCTGCAATCGTTCTGCAATGTGATAAAGTAAAGGGCACTTATCATTTGCCGACTGTTTCAAAATCACACTTTTTGCATCCCCTGTGACTTTTTGTCCCATGGAAAACAGATTGTTCAACCTGCGGTAAATGTTGCCCTTCACTTGACTGCTTGTAAACTCCTCAACAAAAAAACCACTTGGAAGATTCTTCTTCTTGACATACTCGATAACCTCGTCGATGTTCACATAGTAAATGCTTTTAAGAAATTGATTGAGAAGGGTTTCATTGGAAAGGACCATGCATATTGGCGATTGCCCTAGCAAAGCATTGTCCAAAACACCCAGTATCGTATTAGTCTTACCCGTGCCAGTAGCATGAGCACACATCAAATTATCGTTTTCTTTCACCATGGTTTCTATCGCCTGTTTTTGGTGGGGCTGCAAGACAACTTCCGCATAGTTTCCGACTTTGACGAAAATTTTCATTTTATATTAGGTGACATAAAAAACAAACGAAAACGTGCGCGTGGGAAATGACTGCCGATGAGAGCGTTCTGTGTTTGATTATCGACCGGTCCGGATCGATACTTCCGATGGTTGCTGACATTGTTGGAGGAATCAATTCTTTTGTTGAAGAACAAAAGAAAGTCGGGAATGCCAATCTCGTCGTCTTCCGGTTCGATGACAATGTGGAGAAGGTGTATGACGGCAAACTCTTTGACTCGCCCGTTTTCACTGTTGAGGATTTCAGACCTCGGGGAATGACTGCATTATGGGACGCGGTTGGAGTGGCCTTAGATCACATTGACAAGCTTACACCTGACCACCACCTGACTCCTGAGAATGCCCCAATAATATTTGTCTACACAGACGGATACGAAAACATGTCTCGAAAGTACAATTCAGATGACCTGAAGCAGAAGGTAAAAAAGCGGGAGGAAAACGGTTGGTCCATTAATTTTGTTGGGGCCGGAATAGATGCATGCGCTACTGGCGGTCAGATTGGCATAGTGCCGTCGAGATGCAATTCGTTTGGAACCGACGAGGGCATTGCGGCACTGCGCCATGCATCTGCAACTGTCACAAGAACAAGGACTGGGGAAGGGTTTCAGATCATCGACGAAGCGAGATCCGAATCTTGCTAATGAACTTTGAGCAAACATTTTTGCATACATTCTGTAATAATGAAAAATAAAAAGGCTTGTGGACATTTGATGCGCGCCCGGGAAATTCTAAATTTTGGAACACCGGGATTGTTAGATTTGCCTGAACATGTAAACTCTGTGTGTGAAGAGTATCTTACCAGAGAAGAATTAGGAAGACTCAGTATGGCTAAAAAAGGAGCGTCGACCATTTATGACAAAAAGCACAACGAATTGCAGATTCAGAGATTGAATGATAAATGGAAGAATGGAACGGATATTGATCAAGAATCAGTTCTTAGTGCAATATGGTTTTTCCCATCGGTATTTGGATACCTGCCAATCAAGAATGAGCAAGGAACTTCCGTGGCACCTAATAAGGAACTTGTATGCCTCGTTATTAAAAGGCTTGTTGAGAACCCTGACTTGTTACCATACGATATACCATACGACCGAGCATACAGAAGATTCAGAGCTGTCGCAGGTGCACACCTAGCCTTACTCCCTGATATAAGAAAATTGTTTTATGAAAAAAAACAGCCAGGTATCGCAATTAAGCATTTAAATGGTCAAATTCCTCGTCAAGCAATAATAGATGCAGATTTATACTTTAATAAAATTTACGAAATTCAAACAGATGAGAGAACAAAGCTTAGCGACGAAATGAAAGCCATGTTTCCATGCTGCATTTACGATGTCTTCTTGCCAGAAGCACTAGATGAGATTAAACTAGGTAATGAAATAGGACATATCAGAGCAACTATCAATAGATGCCAGAGAATCTATGGAATATATTTAGGCAAGATTTGGCATTTGACTGTGAAGACTCACAAGGAATCTTACGCCATTATTCGAATTTCGTATCCTCGTATTCCTGATGTCGATTTTGCTGAGGACCTTAGTGTTGACGCGATCAAAAGAACCATTGAGGGGTTTTTTTTCCCATCCTTTCAACGGAAGATGATGGATAAGAGTAAAATTGAATTTGTACTTGCATCACCTAATGCTAAATCCGGTGAAACCTTCCTGCATAAATTGAACTCACTGTTCTCACACAAGCCAATAGTGGCAAGTGAATTCAAGACGATAGTTCATGATGAACAAATGTGTATGTTTGAGAATTTGAAAAGAAAGAGAGAAGTCACATCGTTGCAAGAGTCTTGAGAGTTTGCTTTGGCAGTACAACATCTGACTCATTTGATCCGTACCACACAGAATCAACATGAGAAGCTGAATATATGTTCATCCACCCCGCAGTTCCACTTATTACACCATTGATTTCACCCTGCACGGTGAACTCCTGCCAAGGATTGTTGCCAACCATGGCCAGTATTGTCACAGACGTGCTAGTAACATTGTAGATGACTACATACACCTGCTGCCCTTGCAATGCTGTGACGTTGACAGGCGGCTCTGCTTTTAACTTTACACTGAATCCCTCAGTTCCATCTACATCATCGACAAACGATGAGATCTCTGGACTTCCGTTTTCAACTTCCGATGTATCATGATTGTAGAGAGCCGTGTCACCTCTTGAGTGCACCCATCTCAAAAAGATGACATTATATGCCTGTGTCATTATGTACTGACTGACACCGCTCGAAGGGTGTTGGATGGACTCCTGCGTCGAACTCCATGAAGTAATTTCACCGTTGTCATAGATTGCATGGTCGGCATTGGCCGGGCTTTGCTTCACAATCCAATGATGTCCATTTAGTTTACACTGGTCATGTGAAAAGGCATACTCATCAAAAGGTGAGAACAATTTCAATGATGTGAGGGGCTTGGCAACAACAACTGGAGTCGAAGAAACACCCAAACGTGATGCTGTGATGGATATAATCATGTCTTGATTGATGAAAGCGTCGCCTGTAGGAAGGCCAGTTGTCGTTGGATACAGTGACACCTGCGCGTTGGAACCGCTAACGATGGGCACGTGATGTGTTACATCTGCACCTACTGCGACGGTAGTAACGCGAACGAATGTGAAAGTATACCATCGACCGCCGTATATTTTAAGTTTCATCTGCATCGGTGATTCCTCCACGATAGTGTACGTTATAGAGTCAGCTGCATTACTGAACACATCGGCAACACTTGTAAATGTAGTAAATCTTCCATCATTGTATGCTTCGGCTAGGCCTACATATGCACCCTTGCCAGTAACGGTCAGGCTATTGCCATCTCGTGACCATGTCGCCGATATAGATGAATCGTACGGGTAAACTGGCGCCCTGTCTCCTGGACTCTGGCCATCCTGGAAAGGCTCAATCGTCGTGTCACCATTGAAATTTGTGGAGAACGTGTTGTCACTTCCAAACGTATGCACATCAGTGAATCGTGCTTCTGATGTTCTAGCCAGTGTAGAAACATAATTATGACTAGTAAAGGCACCGGCCTGTGGTATTAGCCTCCATGATCCCACAACTGTCGATGTAGGCACTGCTTGTGTACTCACACCAACACTTAGGGTATGTGCAGTTAGCACTGATGGATGAGTCCAATTCAAAGTGAATGCCTGAGTTGGATCAGTGGTCGTTTGTTCGATATTGCTCGTAAGTGAGAAGTCAGACGCCAGACTGGCCGGAGTCCATCGGTCACTGTCATATGTTAATGTAGCCTTTGGAGTAACGCCGATCTCCGCCTCATAGGTGTCCATTGTCCATGCAAAAACGATTCCAGAGAGCGATGGCACGGAGGTCAATATTTCATCTGACGTTTTCACTGTGTTCCAGACATAAAGATTACGAAACTTGCCCGAGGCAGATGTCAGTCCGGAACCCCTGCCTACGTGCTTGAAATCACCGGCCGCAAGCTGTGCAGACACGGACTCGTGCAGTGACTCATTGATATAGAGATTACACACGCTATCATCCAGCGTCACTGCAAGTCGGTTCCATTGATTCGGACTGAACGTTGCACTTGTGTTGTATATAGTGACGTCCTGTGAAAGCTGTTCTCGTGCGTAGGTTTGCAAGTCAGTGTCGCTCTGTAGAAGAGAATTAGAATCAGATCCATACCAGATACTAGAAACCTGCATGGCTTGATCCCTGTAAACCTTGTATGCACCGTATAATGCTAATCCATGATCTGCAATGTTTAGGTCCTTTGTTACCCATTCTGGATAAGAGGTTGTGCTGACCATCGTGCGTATGATCGTATCATTGTTGTAAATAACCATATACACATCGTCATCGTCTTCTATCGAAAAGTTCACAAACGTAGGCCAATCTCCAAAATTGCAAAAACAGCCTGTTTCTGTTCTTTGTACATACGGCCTGATAAATGGATGTTCCGAACCTGGCTTTTCGTGTTTAAGTAATACCTGAGCTCCTCCTGCCTCATGCTTCCATTTTATCAAAAAAACATTATATGTCTTGTCCCCAAGGTAAGCTTCCTCCTGCGTTGTGAGCTCTGGTGAAGTGTGGTGATAGGGAAAATCTACAAATGTTCCGTTGACATTCTTGGTGTGCGTAGACCCTCCAGTACCTACAAGTTTCATCAGCCAGGTGTGTCCACCAGCCACATTGTTCAATTTGCTGTAGTATGCAGGAGTACCGTGCATGTCCCAAGGACTCGTTGGAATGACTGCACTCAGTGACAGCTTTGCATCGCTGGTGAAGAAAAGTGCAGCATTCTCCCATGCCAGAAGTACGTTGTTTTGCTCAACCCTCGACATTTTAAAGTCCAACATGACAGTCTGGCTTGCCCCCGTCATTGGGGTCAATTTCACGGAGAAGGGTCCCTCCGCTGCTCTGATCACTGGAAGCTGATGTGTCGGAGAGGTGATGATTGATGAAGTGCGACCAAACTGAATGCGCGCATTCTGGAGATCCATAGTAGAAACAGATGTTGGAATGAGCGTCGACGCAAATTTGAATAGAATGCCTACGTTATTATTGGCCGAGTAGATGGATGACTCACCCGTCACGATTCCCCTTGCAGAGGAACTGAGAGTGGCTGTGTTGAGCTGCAGATGTGTGTCCGAGTACTTGCCAATATAATGAGAACTTATGTCTTCGCCGTTTTTACACTGCTGAATCGTTATCGATTTTGTAGGCATACTAGGTTGCTCAACAAGTAATTTGAAATCATCGGCGCCCGGCTCATAACCAACATGAAATTCTGTTTCTAGCTCAACCGCCCCATCACCTTCTACTGTGATTTCCATTATTTATTCGTAGTCCTTACATATTATTTTGTATTAAGGGACACATAATGAGGTGTAAAATAAATCAAGAAATATTTTTAGTTTGAGACTCATGCACGTGTTACACATCACAATTACGAATGAACCTTCCAGATGATATTCAGGCATTGATCATCACAAAGCTGAATGAAATGCTATTTCACGAACACCTTTCAAACTTCTCCAAAGTCTTGGCATGTTTGAAAAACATTGGTACATCTGATCACGAAGATATGCCAGATTTGATATCGTTGGATACGACGATTGAAATCGACGACATGGCATGGTTGTGTCGGGTTGCAGAGGCCAAACTGAATCATCTGATCTTTTGCCAGCATTTAGAAAAGTGTCACTAAATACAATAGCTGAAAATCTTGGAAACCTTGTCATAGAAGTATTTCCTCCAAGATGTATCATGAGAATTTAAATGCCGTTTCACGCATTTCTTCAGTGCATGCATCTCCTCCGGAATCAGAAATGTGTTGAACAAAACCTGCAAATGATGAAATACTGCAGACCTTTTGACGAGGTCACATTTTGTGACAGCAACTACAAATCCAGGTGTAACTGAATTCTTTGTGAGTGCTTCTTCCGTATATGGCTGCACATCTATCGATTGTGACAGATATGACAATGCATCCACAGTTATTATGACAAGTCCGGCACCGCGCGTTTCCATTTCACATACAACACACAAGCCCCTTAAATTCTTGGCAAGTGTCGTTTTGCCACTTCCCTGAGCTCCAACCACAGCCACTTTCATTCAATAATCTTTTATTAACATTATAAAAAAGATAATGGGTGAGAACTCTGATTCAGAATGCGGTAAAGAATCCTTAAACTCGTTTGGATGGGATACATATAAAAATCGTCTCGACGCTGCAAAATTGGCTCCTCCAAAAGATGAAAACGAGATCTTAAGAATTATGGCTGGCCTATGTTCACTCGTGGATCCCGCTTATTACATAACGAAAAGAACTTCAATCCCAACCATGAAGTACGACACACGTGATGTAAAGGCACCGAAGTACTTCCCTTACCTTGCCAAAACATGGAGTGAAAGTAGGTCGAAAGACCAATCGAAAACATACGAAAAACTGTTCCAAGCATGCACAGCTATTGTCGAACTTGTACGGGAATATGCGAATGAAAATATTGACATGTCTAAGGGCACCTTCTGTCACCAATTAAAACCCATAGAATGCCTTAAGGATACAGAGAGAAATATACATGACGCTGTCAATGCTGCAATGTTGCAGGGCCTAACAAAGCCCACAAACAAGACAGAATCTAGCGCTATAGCACAGATACTGATCACACTCGCTGCGTTCTGCATCAAGGGAAAGAGCACAAAGGGATGGCCTGAGATTATGTCTAATGTTGGGGAGGAAGATAGTGAGTTCCGGCCAAAGGCAATAAAACTACTGTTTTGTGTGTGTATGGCATACATTTCTAATCTGCTCAATTGTATTGATAACACACCAGGTGCCATAGTTGGCAGTTCTAGACTGATCAATCTTTGTGACTTTGTTCTGGAAATGCAAAAGGGTACAACAAACCTGTACCTCCACTGCTTAAAAAACACGGAACGCTATTTGCCTCTTGTCGGCAAAGAGATACACCCTTACGTCCTGACGCTCCTCAACCAGGACTGCATTAAATGTGTGAAAATGTTAATTGAGACCCGCAATTCATTCTACAACGATAATACCTTCAAAAAATTAGAGAAGGTTCTCGCAAAACAGCAAGTTAGGTACGATAAGCTTAAGAAGGATTTCAATGGAAAACCGCTTGACTCATGCCTTCTCATAACCAATCATGAAATTCTCTCAGATCCGCGTACACTATTACTGAACTGGTGTATGCCTACAATCATACACGGGCCCAAGATAAGCACGCGCAGTGTTATACATCAAAGTGAGAAACTGGTGAGGGGCATGACAGCTGTATTAGACACATGCCGGTGGATAAAATCTGATGAACAATATAAATTCAACGCAAGAAGGCTCGCCACGGGCCTGATGGAATCTTTCTGTCTCAAAACACACAATGACCTGTTCACAGCAAGACTTCAACATGCAGAGCAGAGCGATAAGATTCCTGATACTTCCGATACTGGCAAATTTTCATTTGGGATCGAAACTTCATGGAAGCTTGATCTTAGTAAAGTATGTTTACAAGAAGCAATTGCCATGGCTGATCTCTACTGTGAGGATATTATGCTGGCTGTGCGGTGGACGAAGGAACATCGACACATAGTGAAATTCAGTAAATTAGACGAAACGAATGCACCTGATGCAGCACTCGACAAACTCCTGCTTGTATTCAAAAATGCCAAAGGTGCTGGTAAACGATTTAGACACGAAGGTCTTGTATCAGAAGACTATATGGCACAGGAGTCTTGGAAGAAAGGAACGAGGTTCGTTCGTACAAAAGACTTTGAATGGAGAAAAGTACTCAAGGAAAGGACTAAGGGTACTGCACTGGAAGTTGTGATGCCTACTCTCCCTGGATACAAAGACAAATCAAAAGTTGCAACTGGTACTTATACTTATACAACTTCTGTACAGAAACAATGTAAACAAATCATGGACGATGTAATAAACGACACAAAGTGGATCAAGCACTTCCGCGAAATGCAATGTGAGGAGGGTCTCATAACATCGTTGTGTACTTTGCTCATAAATGTGCCATGTGTGCACTCACCAAAACCTGATAGAGTTTCTTCAGTAAAAGTGGAACTATGGTGGACTATGTTCAATGTGGTTTTGGCAAATGATGATGGGTCTCCTCTTGATGATGATAAAAATCTTAAGAATTGGGGAGTATGGGAAGACTCATTTGTCCAAGGACATTATGATACATTTGATTCTAATTTACATGGTTCTAACATAACTCACGTGATCAATTGTGGCATGAGGGCAAACAAACAAGGCATAGGTATACGATTCGTCACCTGTGCAAAATTCGACGAGGGCACATCTATTGCTATAAAACCTGAACATGATGGCAAAGATTTGAAAACGTTACGTACAAAATCAGAAAGAATTCGGTTTCTTTTGTTATGGGGTGCAAAATTTGCTTTTAAATCAGGACAGAAGGAAAAGTTCTATCAACGAGTAGAAAAGGGTGATATTGATGGGGCAGGTAGATGGATGAGACTTTGCCGCAGTGGTCACAAAATTAGGTCTGCACTAAGAAGCGGAGTGAAGGGCACCGCTCCCGTTTCTTCTCCGCCTGTTGGTGTCGCTACTTCCCATGTTGAAGCAACAGCATCGGCAGAAACGGTAAAGGCAAAGACAAAGGCAGAAGCAGCAACGGTAGCGGCAAACACAACGGCAGCAGAAGCAACGGAAGCAACAGCGGCGGCAGAAACAGCAAAAAAACAAGCATTAGCGGCAGAAAAAGCAGATCAAGCAGAAACAGCAAAAAAAACAGCAAAAGAAGACCTGGTAGCATCAGCAGAGACAGCACTGGAAAAAGTGAGACCATTATACAAGAAAGCACAGCAAAATTTAAAACAAGCAGTTGCAAAAGCACAAAGGGCAAAAGATGCTTTCGATCTCGCCTCTGCGAATGTGGAAGCGATTGACACTAACACTACGTCCAACCAGAAAAAGCAAAGGCCGAAGCGAAAAGCAGAGGCACTAACAGCATTAAAAAACGCCGAAACAGAAGTTGAAGATGCACGGAAGGAAGTAGATAAGGCATTAAAAGAAGCACAATTAGAAGACCTACCAGAAGTGATAGCAGCAATTGCAGCACTAACAGATGCAAAAGCCAACGAAACGGCAGCAGCAGCAAGAGCAAAACAAGCAACAGAAGACGCGTTAGCAGCAGAAGCAAGAAAAACGAAAGCAGAAGCAGAAGAGAAAGTAGCAAAAGATAAAGAAGCAGCAGCACAAGCAGAGAAACGTGCAGCAGATCATGAATTGAAAGATGCACGAGATGCGGATGAGTGGGCTGCACAAGTTGATAAATTGTTTGACAATGATTGGTCTGCGGATCCTGCGGATTCTGAAGATGATGATTCAGAAATACCTTATGATAAAATGAACAGAGATATTCAAGACACGTTTTATGATGGCATGTTCCGGTTTCGTGACATTCGAATAATTGCATCCAGAGCTTTGAAGTCAGACTTCGAAGGTTGGAAAAATGGGACAGTATTGATTAAAGGATTATATCATCCGATGAAAACGTCTTTTGATAGTGTGAGCTACAAATATGAAGAAATCCGCAATACTTATTTTGTTAGGGGTACCCGCCCAGAACACGTTTATTTCAAAGGTACCCTACCGTTGCTGAAAGAAGACTTTACTCACGGAAAGGAAATAACACTCAATAACGAAGGGGGTAGGGCAAAAGATGTTCCTAATCGTTTAGTGAAATTGAGAGAAGATTACATTAAGGTTCTTGATGAGCTCAAAATTCTTGGATCAAACTTAGTCACGTTGGAAGAATCTGTTAAGGATTATGTTTTGAAAATTGGAAAAATAACACAAGATGTTGCACAAGCACAACGGGAGAAGTACTCAGACATTTTAATTGAAAAATTTCCGCTCGAAGATATACCTGCTGCCTACGCCGCTGCCGCTGAAGCCGCTTCGACTGCATCTGTGATGGCGTCTCCCACTATGACTGCGTCTGCTTCTCCCACTATGACTGCGTCTGCTTCTCCCACTATGACTGCGTCTGCTTCTCCCACTATGACTGCGTCTGCGTCTCCAGCTGCAGATCTGCCTGTGCCAACGACTTGGCCTGCGGAACCTGCGGATTCTGAAGATGAAGTTGAAGACCTCGATTCAGGTTTAACTTATCATAAAATGAACACGAACATACACAAAATCTGGCATGATGGCATTTCTTTTCTTTATTCAATACCTGCAAATGCACGTTCAGGTTATTCTTCAGCCTTCAATGATTTTACGAATAAGAATGAATTGGTGAATGGATTTTGGTCGCAGCATAACATCAGAAATGACCAACTGAATCAGGAATATCACAACAACACTCACATTTTTACAGATCCGCCTAATTATTTTAAAGGTACCCTAACCTTGACAACAGAACAATTCCTTGCTGGAGAAGAAACAATGATCAATGCGGGTAGTGCAGAGGATAACGGTGATGCTTTATTGGAATTGAGGGTGCAATATCGTAATGTTAAAAAGGTTCTTGACGATCTTTATTTCGAAGTATATTGGCTGTCACAAACAGTAGATCAGGATATTGAAGATATTAAAAAAATAACAAAACAAGTTACAACAACAGAACAGGATGAATTCTCACGATATTTACTTGAGAATGGTTGTACGATCGAAAATGCCAAAGCAGTACTAAATAAGCTGCGCACTGAGCCTGTCCGTCCACCTGACTCTCCGAATGCGTCTGCTTCTCCGACTGTGTCTGCCTCTCTGACTGCGTCTGGGTCTTCAGCTGCAGTTATGTCTGATACTTCGACTGCGTCTGACCCTCCGGCTGAGCCTGCAGATCTGTCTGTGACAATGACTGACACCACGCCTATGCAAGATTTAATGCAAAAACAAGCACTGACAGCACTCAGCAAATACACTGACCCTCAACCAATTTTGGACAAAGCACGCCAAGATGTGATGGTATTGTTTGATGGCTATGAGAAAAGGGATGAAATTGTTGCTATGTATGATGCTGGTAAACGTACATCTGTTGATATAATACAGCGAAGGCATTCGGATCTTACGGCACAAGCGTCGCAATTGACACACATGGACGATAGATATTCCAAACTTCGTAATGAAATTGATACACTCTTGTTACAATCACATGAATTTGCAGGCAGTGTCAAGGCAGAGGTTGGAGCAATTGGGAATGCAACAAAACAAGTTCACATAAGTCAACAAGGTGTGTACAGTGCTAAGATACTTACGATAGGGAAACTGACACCTGAAGCTGCATTAGATGCATTGGATTTTGTAAAGAGGACCTTTCCAACCCCACGTCGGGACATTGATATTGGTGATGATGGAAAGCCAAGGGATGGTGCGAATTTCACTACAGAAGACTTAATTCATAAGGTAAACCTGAAAGCTCCAAGTGGTGTTGTTTCTGATAAGAATTGTCCAGCCTCAACAGTTGAGTTTGATGATGATATGTGTAAAAATCCAAAAGACATCAGACTGAAGGTTCACCCAGACAGGAATAAAGGATGTACTGAGTATGCCGAACCGAAATTTAAATACTATGAGGACACCTGTCCAGTTAATTCTCAGCAACAGGAGAAAAAATTGATAGAATTGCATAATGAAGCAAACAAGTATCATATAATGAATCGAAGGTTCGCTGAAAAAGTACAACTGAAATTGAGTACTTTGCCTGAAATTTATGATCGATTGACTGAACCAATAAATCAATTGGAAGAAGATTTACAAGCGTTCGAAGATCTGTGGCTGCGACGTGAATATAATGAAGACGGTGAATATTCATTGAAAATGATCCCCCCGAAAGCCGGAACCAAGGTCCTAGACACACTATTCGACACGTGTCGTGACTACAGAACTTATATTAAAACAGCTAAAGAAAGTAACGATAAGTTTGAAGAAATGTATGATGGAATCAGCCATGCAATTGATATATTCAAGGATTTTTATGACAAAAAAGAACCTGAAAGGCGAGAAAAACTAGAAAGGCAGTTTATGTCCTACACTGGAGGTAGAGATATAACACTGAAACTTGTCAATGATGTTGTTCTCAGAATTACTGGGAACAATCCGGCCGATTCATTTTCAAAAGCTGACTCAGGCGAAAAATTAAAATTGACTCTAGATCAAGCATCAACACTTCTTGATCAATATTGGGAGAAACTCGATGTAACGAAGTACATTCTTGCATACAAGCATTTGACAACTGAAAGAGCATTACTTAAAGATGAAACAGATATTTTTATTTTGTTGCTTGAGAACGTATTTGGATTAAAGAAAACAAATTGGGGCAGATCAAGAAATGAAATAGTGGAAGAATTGATAGATCTTATCAACACTGACAAACCCATTGCTGAGTATAAAGTGATGGTGATAGACGAAACTAACGATATTGAAACAGATGCACCGATGAGATATCAAATAAGGTATAATCGCAAACTGGAGATGTCATATGTTACTTATGAAGACTTGGTAAAAGATATGGCACTTGATGGAACATTTGACGAAGTCTGGGCAGTGAGCAGGAAGGTCGTGTTGATGCCAGGTATGGTAAATAAAATGTTAGGGGCTTTGAACGAGGATGGTAGGCTTTATGTCTTGTTGTCTGAGCTTACTCAAAAGTATTTCAAAATTATGCCGTCAAGGACACATACTATACGCGATGATCATGGGGGAGAACAAGAATTTAGATACATAAGAAAACCAGCACACATTGAACATTCATTGACAGATAAGTCAGTGGATAAAACAACAAAAGCACGATTTTGTAATAAGTTCCTGAAATACATTGAAGAAGATGATGAGAGTTTTTCTTTTGTGAAAGACCGACACACGTATCAGAAAATTCACTTATACTTAACTAATAACGACGAAGATTCTGATGCACGGGTTGTCGCGTTTCTGAACGAAATAAAAGCACGTTGGAACATAACTGATGAAGAGTTCGATAAAAACAAGACTAATAAAATGCATGATTTTGAGCGAATATATCAACAATTGCACCGGACATGGGACTCGGAGAACACGTCAGAATTGCTTGATTTCTTGGGATTAACAGAGGAAACATATCTTAAATGGTACGAAACATTAAGAAGTGCACACCTAGCTGATGTAGCAAGCCTAGAAAGCATAACTAAAAATGTTCAATCCCAATTGACTGCTGTGAGTGCTGTCAATTTAGCATCGGGCTCAGATGCGCAAAAAAGAAGAAAACTCCTCCATCAACTTGGCAGGTTTCATCAAGCAATTGCACCTGACACATCATTGCCAAATGTGCTATTATTGCGTGAAAGTGAAGATCCTGCAACAATGGTTGAAATGAGATTCCTAATACAAGCACAGCATAAAGTCGATGACAAAATACATGCTAATTTCCACTATCACCATTATGGTAATTTACATACTTTGAATCATATTAATTTTAATGAAATTTACATTGTTCAAGACACGACGCTTAATGAAGACATTGTCACACTACTAAAGAACATGTTAGTCAAAGGTGGAGATCTATATGCTTTTGACCTGGGTGATGAACCAGAGAGTTACTTCAGAAACCATGTACATAGCACACATTATATTAAGGTTAGTGGACAATACCCTCGTGCAAGGTTTTATCATTTGGTGAAAAATGTAGTAGAATTTCATCGCAATGAAGAGGAGATTTCGAGATTCTTAGACGGGTTCAGAGGGGGTCTCCTTAGTGAACAGTATATGCGCATATACAAGTTTCTGTATGAATGGTTTACTCAGGAACCGAATCATGACTATGAATTTGAGAAGGCATGTTTTGACCAACTAAAGCCACTGATACCAAAACAATACATGATGTCTACACTGCACGAAGGAAAGATTCCATTTAACGAGTTCGAAATTGACCTGGAACATAAACGTGGCGATGTTATCAAACGTTTTGAAGAACTCGCAGCTTTAATGCCTAAAAGAAAAAGAGATGTACTCATCTGGGAAAAAAAGGCAATTATGACGACGATAGATGAAAAATTGAAAACAAGATGGAAGTTATTTGAAATAGGTGAATTAAGTGATAAATATCTTGATTATAAAATTGATGGCGATATAAATGAAGTTGTCGATAAACAGTACAAAAAAATGTATATAACAGATGCAACAATAGTCAAGCCGGGCACGATTGAGGATTGTAAGAAAAGGTTGGCCAATGGAGGAAGCCTTTACATACTTAAAAGTGGTAACAGTTCCATTGACGACGAATTGAGCGGGTACATGGGTAAAGCTAAATCGATAACGATTGGACAAAATATTAAAGTGATTCAAGTAAACAAGAGCGGTTTCGGAGCTCTTAATAGAAACCGTGCGAGTCGATATTCATTTGGACTCTTGTGATATTATATGAGCTTATCGTAAAAGATGATATCGATAAAAGTACTTCGAGAAAATCATAAAATCGACCCAGGCATGTGCCAGGTCCCTTGGTCTTCGGCGAAGCCTGATCTCAAGTCCGAACAACAAGAAATATCTACTGCAGCTGGCACTGAGCACAAAGAGGAAACTGAAAGGACTGAAAGCACTGAAAGCACTGAAAGGACTGAAAGCACT
>Ga0099797_100559_pt1 | contig 23739 bp, 14 predicted proteins | sample Uncmet_Sort48C_1_FD_89871 | JGI IMG/M metagenome (GOLD analysis project Ga0099797, IMG submission 89871) | Marine eukaryotic communities from CALCOFI LINE 67, Pacific Ocean - C012_Sort48C_1 | ecosystem: Environmental > Aquatic > Marine > Oceanic | place: Pacific Ocean: Monterey Bay | collected...
TTGCGAAGTTTGTTCCGCTGACGAAGTGGTTTTGTTTGAAAAAGCCACATTTTTGGTTATTTCCCATGCCCACACCAAGCAACATCGCGATGTCCACCGTTTTGAGAAAATCAGTAACATAATCAAACAATTCAAGCTCAGCTGTAGCAAGATCCAATCACAGTTTGCCCCTGGAACGGTGGGCAACGGGGATGGGTTTTCTGCGATGCGCGTTCGAAATTCAAATTTTACCGCCCTGATCGAGGAGTTCACAACGAACACGTTTATCATGGTCATTTCTTCCGATGACTCTGTCCAAGCCACCACGGTTCGGAAAAATATCAAAATGGCCCAATCTCACTTTCATAAATACATCAAGCAGATCGGTATCTAAAGGGAAGCGAGGGAGGAGAGTGAATGGCTAATGGAGAAGAGAAGATAGACGATTCTTGTACAATCAATATTCACGTACAGTATCAACAAGTTCGTAGTACGTATCAAATTGATGATGTACAGTACTACAGTATCAGGGACACAGGACATGCTATCGAGGACACTACACTACAGTACAGTACAGTACTGCAAGAAGGACACTACTCGTATCAAATTGGCAGGAACACTCGTCAGACCCTTCAACTGACACCCTTGAACCCTTGAATAATAGATGGAGGAGGAGTGGGGCCCCACCCCCGATGTCAATCAGCGGAGAGCCACCGAAAACTCTGAGTGCGCTGCTACAATTGCCGATTCAGTGGTCGATTTCTCCCCTACCCGACACCCTGGAGAAGTACGTGCGATGGATTTGAAGGAAGCCGGTATGGACCAGCAGGTGGCGTCGTTGGACGATTCATATAAGGATGCCGTATCCCACGTTCTTATGTCGGATCCGTCGTCGTCTATAACAGGAGTTGCCCCCGCGCATTATCTGAACAGTATGGCAACTGCAACTACATCATCGGCGAAGCCAGTCGACCGTGCATCCCAAGTCCAGTACATAGCCATGTTAGAGAGCGAAAATCTAGAGCTTAACGAAAAAGCCTTGTTGCTCGAGAGACAGTTGGGCGACGCAGATCGTCGATGCCAATCATTGCAGGGGAAAAACAAAGACCTGTCAACTCAGCTCAGAGAAGAGATTACTAGAGGAGAAGATTATGCAAAAGGATTGTCTGCATCCATGTTGCAAGTCAAAGCCGAGTCGCAGAAACAAACGACCCAAGAGACAGGCGCCATACGCCAAGAGCTGGAGCTTGCTTTGCAGAAGCGCATGGAGTTGGAAAACGCGTTCCACGTTCAAAACCGTACCATTGCCGAGCTGTCTGGGGACAATTTGAAATTGGAAGAAGATATGAAAGAGATGGAGACCCGCATAAAATCTTTCCAAAGAAATTCAGAGCGCACAGAGGCGCTGGAAAATGAGTTGCAGCAGTCGACGAAACGTGCCCAAGAATTAGAAGCGATGCTTACTAAGAGCGAGGCAGAGATCAAAAGAGTCCAAGGTGACCACGATATTTTGTTACGAGACTCCGAGCTTAGTACCACCAATATGCTTTCCCAATCTAAACAAGTCGAACTGGTGGAAGCTTCATACACCAAGAGCATCCAGGAAATGAAAAAGCAAATGGCCGAATTAGAAATGCGCGAAAAGAAATTACGAGAGGAAACTTCGCAGAAAGACGGTGCCTTAGGTGCCATGTCGCACGATCGTCTCCAAGCCGTGCACGACCTCGTGCTACAAGAAGACTACAACAACAAGTTGAAAGAAACGTGTGACTCCCTATCATTTCAACTTAGAGAAGTGAAAGAATGGAAAGATAAAGCAGCGATGGAGTGGGCGGTAAAAACGAAGCAATGGCTGGATGTGAACCAAGAGGCCCAGGAGACTATTGCATCCTTAAAATCCATGGCCGAGGATGAGAGCAAAAGAGCTAGTAGCCTAGAAATCGAAGTGGCAACGTTGAAAACAAACTTGTCGCACGCTCAACAAGCAGACGAGAGGCTAAAAGAGGAGTTGGGTGCGAGCCGCTCTTCTCTCAATGATTCCAAGGCGAAGCTAGCAGAGGTGCGGAACCAGCTGCATTTAGAAAAACGTAAAAGTACAGAGCTAGAAGGGGTGAGAGACGTATTGAAGCAACAAATCAAACGTTGCGATACGCAAATCAGCGATTTTCAGGCAACCCGTGATCAGGTTGACCGATTTGTTCAGAGTCAAAGCAAATCATTAGACGCCTTGACAGCAGAGCACAAACTGCTTAACGATTCTAGGTCTGCCCTTCAGGATGAGTTGCAAGCAGCGACATCCGTGCGGAAAAGTATGCTGATGGAGATTGACTTGGTGAAAAAGAAATTATTGGAAGCTCAAAAGCATGCGGCTGACGCAAAAACCTCGAACGATATCATGGAATCGAAGATGAGGGCGTTGGAGCAAGCGAATGCAGTACTGACGGCTGAAAATATAGAACTGAAGTATGTTCGCAAACGAGTCGTCGACATGGAAGCCGAAAATATGACTCTACAAGAAGCCAAAGGTCGACTTTTAAGCGAACTTTCGTTGTCCGAAACGAAAGCGGAGTCGGTTGAAACCTCCTTAAAAGCATTGGAAGGTGAGTATAATAGCTTGAGAGAATTGGTGAAGCCTCAAACCGAGACCATGGAGCAGATGGCCGTGGAACTGAAACGTGCCCTGGACCGTGAACAACAAGTCAGGACCGAGCTGGTATCGGTCCAGGCCAAGTTCCACCACCTCACAGGTTTGGGGGCTCGACGGTCGTACGAATTACCACGCCACACAAACTATTCGAACTCCTCCGACAATTTTTGATTTTTTTGTTCGAAGTGCGTTCAGAGAAAGGTGCACAAATAAATGAATTGTTACATGTTTACTTTTTACGTACTATCCACATAGGTAGCAACCATACCAATATTGTAACGCCTCATCATGACTCATGACTCATCTACATGGGATGGATGCATGAGCCGGAATCGAATCAGCCCAGTTGACAGCGTCGGCCACCTCTACACCGCACGCTAGGGAGGGTGTCAGCCCGACAGGTTTCGCAGCACGAAACACGTGCCACTGTGACGGATTCTGATTGCCTGGGTGGCGTTGCTGCGGCGCGGACACATTGCAGCGCGGCCTTGGTGGGAATATGGAAGCACGGCAGTTGGATATTCTGCAGGGTGTATTGTTTAAGAGCCTGTCGCACATACCAGGTGAGCAAAAAGAGGGCGAAGCAGAGATTGCGCGGCTCGGTACCGAAACTGATTTTCCATATGCACTAATATTGATCGGATCGGACCAGTCGCGCCCACGGGCGGTACGCCAGCTGTCGTTGATTGTTCTTCGACAATATGTGAAGGAGCATGGAGAAGGGCGCCTCACCGAAGCCAACAAAGAGGACTTTCACCGTCTCACCTTACATGGTTTGGGGGACACAGTGCCCAGGTTGCAAACTGCGTTTGGAATGGTCGTCGCTGCATTTGTCAACCTGAACGATCAAGCTACGACACACAAGATTTTCGACACCCTCTTGTCATACTTACATAGCAACCAAGAGACGTTCGTCGTCGGGACGGTCAAGTGCTTTTCCTACGTTGCGGACAATTTTGACGACAACACGCTGCCCCTACTCGCTCCGGCTTTGCTACCCCCGCTGACACATATTTTGAAGAATCCTGATGTATTTTCTCCAGCAATTCGAGCAAGATCAGCCTCCATTCTAAGAGGGTGCGTCGAAGTTTTTTGTTATGCGTCGGAAGGCCCAGTCGCATCTATGGCCCGTGAAGCGATGCCTCTTTGGGTAGATTTATTTATTCCCCAGCTGGAACTCAAGCTATGCCATGCTTACGGTCTGGAGGAGGTTGGAGTTCAGATTGAAGTCCTAAAAATCTTTACTCTCACGCTCAAGTCGCTGCTTCATATAATTGGAAAGCAGAAAGGGAACGAGATCGCAGCAAAGTTATTGCAGTACCTCAGGGAACTGGTGGTCCCATATACGGCGTCATATATTTTGAGCGACGACGATGGCGAAGGCGCGGCGTTAGACTGGGGCGAGAGTATTTATGACGATGCTGACAATAGGGTCGCAGTAGACGTTGCAATTGCAGAGGCAATGGGCAGTTTTATCGCTGTATTTAATAGGGGTTCCTGCCGGGCATTTTTGAAAAGTGAAGCTGTCCCTCTGTTGCTTGACATTACGGTCGAGCTCATGTGCATCACGGACGCACAAATATGCGACTGGGAGGCCCATCCTGAAAACTATGTTGCACACGAAGACGAACTCGTTGTCGGCAATAACTTTAGTATTCGCAACGACGCCAAAAATTTGATCGATGCTTTAGCTGAGCGCAGTGGCCGCACCAGAATACTCGCATTATTGCTGAAGAGGCTACAGCTCAGCGGCGAAGCGAGTACTGCCAGCAGCATTCAGTGGAAACGTAATGAAGCCACGCTTGCAGCCATGGATATTGCGTTTGGATTTGACCCATCTGATCACAAGCAGATGCACTCTATCATTCAGCAAGCGCAGTTGCATGCGTTTTTGTCAGCTCACCTAAATGGTGCCCAGTACCCATCTTATCTGTGCGCGCAAGTTTTGTGCAGCTATGGAACTGTAGGGCATTGTTTTTCCGAAAAGCAACGTGAGCCTTTCACAAATGCTCTCAGTAAGACTCTTGTGCCTCACGCATCGATGCCCATAAAGCTGGCCAGTTTGAAATCATTAGCTCGAATTCTGCCAAACTTGAACCCACGAGAGATGTCCACTGTTTCGCCTATCGGTATTCATGGCATTTGTAGTCTGCTCCAAGGTATGCCGGCAGAAACGCTGCACTTTATGCTTGAAACGCTTAGCGCCTTGTTGGGCACCATGGACGAACAGGCAACGAGTAGCGTTGAGCCGAGCATAACACCGCTCCTTTTGAAAATCTGGTCGGAGAATGGTAATGATAGACTCCTGACTTCGACCATCGTGGAAACATTTGAGCAATTGGCAAAATCGTGCATGTGCTTATCACAGATGGAATCGAGCATGATTCCTACCTTGATTGATTTGTTGCAAACGCAAACGACAGTACCTCCTTTTGTTTTGGGTACAGTCGTGGACTTATTGCATGTTGTCTTGAAATCCTACGCTCCTGCCGAGGTCCCACGTCCAATGTTTTGTGCCTTGTTTCCATTGCTTATTCAAACAGCTTTATTCAACGAAGACGGACCTGTTTTGCAAGCGTGTGTACAGTGCTTTACAGACCTGGTGTCGACGAATTCGTCGCAGATAAGCGCGTTCGAAATGGAAGGCGCATCTCACAGTCAACGCCAGAACGGGGTTGATTCGTTGCTTCAAGCTATGTCCCGACTGGTATCGTTCGAGCCGGAAGGCGAGAAAACACTGTCGGTAGGTTACTTGCTAGCATCGGTTTTGTTGACATTCGCAGGTAATGGAAGCATAAACATAGAGACAGTCCAGTCCATATTTCGCATGGTAGCAACCAAAATTTCAAACACAAGCAACGCAGTGATTATCCAGGATTATATTGTTTGCTTCTCACGGTTGTTTTTGATGCATGTCCCGCAAGTTATGGAGTTCATGGCGAACAGCACCATTGAAGTGCCACAGGGCGACAAAGCTGTGACTGTCAATGCACTGGAACGGATAATGACCGTGTGGCTTGAATACCAAGAATTTTTTCGTGGAAGTTATCGAACAAAGATCTGTCTTCTTGCTCTCGCAAAAATCGTTCTGTCGAATGATGCCAGGATTACATCTTTGTCCGTCAAAGGGGACCTCCGCGTGGACATAAACGAAGGGCGCATAACTCGTTCTTCTCGACACAAGAGCGAGGCGGTATACGACTCTATTCCTTGGGCAGTACGTGCTTTTCAAATTCTTGCCAGAACAGTTGACGATACCAGTGAGTGTGCCGATGATGAGGATGAGTGGTCGAATGAGGATGATTCCAGTGCGGATGGAGAAGAGATGTTGTTGTCTGATATGATTGGCGACGACGGGAGAGGAATTTACGACGACGGCGACGAAGAAGAGGCCATGGACGAGGGTATCAGTGAAAGCGACCCATTCTTCAAGATAGATTTGCAGACGGAACTACACCAATTCTTTGCGTTGCTTGCATCTACAGAGGCTGCAAACTTTCAACACTATTTCAGCCATCTAAACCCGGAGGAACAGCGTATACTGCGAGACGCCCTACGCAAATGAGTACAGTATTTGGTCACAAACGAGTATACTTGTATTATATAGTAAATAAAGATCAACGAGATGGGTCATGGTATCATGGTACTGGTACAGTAGTTGGAAACAGCCTGCCTGTTAGGTTTGTATGGTAGGTACGTAGGTACTCTGTAAGTGGACGGATGGACGCTGTTGCTCGCTCGTTCAGTTATACGACGATTCGTAGAAAATATACTTAACCAACAACATGTGTACCACGAAAACGAACAAACGAGTGAACGAGCGAGACGCCGATGGGGATTTCGCCGGTTCATTCACCACCAACGATTCAGAGGTGTCAACCAATCGCGAGTATACAGAAAGCACTCGGCTTTGGGCGCCCGCAGTGATGTCGTTTATTGCGTTCCTCCGGGGTACCTCGAAGTCGAACTTGTCCGTGTCCTGTAAGTGTTGTTACTTTTTTTTTCCTGTCGCCGTTTCCTCGACGTGCGTAAGCTAACCCCTCTTTCCATGTTTCATTACAGCTCAAACTTGCTTCAGACGATGGGCTACGAAAAAAGCAGGAGGATCGACTAAGAATGGGCGAGATTCGAATCCGAAATTTTTGGGCGTCAAAGTTTTTGGCGGGGCTGACATTCAGGCAGGCGGCATCATAGTGCGCCAGAGGGGGCAGAAAATGATGGCCGCGAACAACGTAGGAATAGGCCGAGACCACACACTGTTTGCATTAAAGCCAGGGAAAGTCCAGTTCCGATACGACCCTCGAAAAAAGAAACAATTTGTTTCGGTTGTTTCCCAATAAAAACATAAGATGTGCTTATACGTACGATACGAAGACAAACAAAATGTTGTGTTTACTTTTTACCTGCCCTTATTCTGTGTCCTATCTGATCTCCGTCTCCCTCTTTTGCAGAATCGTGCGAAGCTGCGTTTGTAAGAGTTCGAAGCCTTTGACTTTCGACATTAGTGACCTCGATAGTCTCGGTGAGGACGTTTATTCAACGCATAAACCAAGTTAGATACCTTCTTTGAATACGACGTCTCCACGTCTCCACGCCGAATGTTTCGTGCCTACAGTAGTAGTTTTGTAGTAAATTACGCTATCATAATGTTATTTACTACACTATAATATCTATCATAAGTTAACATAGATCATCAAATTTGAACCGACAGTAGTTTACATATACATAGCACTCGCCATACCCGAGTCGCGCCCAGAGCCAGTTTTCAATAACCGACCGCGATTTGCCCGAAGCCGGTCGTATCTATCCCAGTTAATTGCCATCCTGGAGTCGCTGCCAACGAATGAGAACAAATGGGCGATCAAAGTAGCACAGTGACGGCATGCGTTGGCGTTATTCATATCCCGCTTCTTCAGATTGCGAGCGTTAAGAGCAACGTACCCGGGGGCACCCGTGAGTTTCGAATCTATAAAAACATACCTTGCACTAACACGCTGGACAGATAGGATTTGACTGGCTAAACAGAGCAAAGGATCTTGAAATGTTTGTGGCATATCCTTCGCCACGTCAATTGTGGACACCTGAGGGCCGGCAACAAAAGGTGACAGTTCTGGTGCACCAAGCGAGGCACAGAATACAGTGGGTACACTGGGTTTGCACAGTTTCCCCCACACGGATGGTATGCGGCCTAACAAGCTGGCCAAAAGACACGATTTCATCCCATTTTCGTGCAGAAAATCAAACACTTCGCAACACATGGACGATGATTCTGGAGACGGCGAAGTAACATTGAACAAGCACACGGATACGACAGCAAGACCATCCTGATCCGTCGCAGTGACTACTTCTACGAGAGGTCTGCCAACGAGCACAGGGACAGCACCGGGCGTGTCAATAAACTCTGGAGGTACATACCGACGGACAGTGATCTCAGCCCCCACGGATTCCAAAGCCGCACCACAACGCAAGGATACCGCAGCCTTGTCGTCATAGCAAAAAATTACGCGTGGAGCCACCTGGCGTGCAGTGGATTCGTCTGCAGCGGTGTTTTCGGCAAGCGAGGACATATCGGATGAGTGCTTTCCACAAACTGTATCGTCCAATCAAACAAGGCCTAGCGGAGCACTGGGGGCTCACTCACACCCACGACACGGTGGACACCTTCCCCATAGGATTCCCCAGCCCATAAGTTCGCATCGATTCCGATCCTTTCCGATTCAATCATCTAATAATAATAATCTCGCGTATCAATAATCAAAATCATCAAATCACGAAACAATGAAAGAAGAACTCAGAACTCTGTGACAAATATGAAAACACTGTGTATAAAGTACCATTTAGTCTAGTCTACGGATAAACACCCATTCATCAATACGGGCTCCAAGGCTTCTTCGGCACATAAACCCTATCCACTGCCTTCTCTCATCCCAACAGCCCAACACAACACCGCACAGCACCGTCCCGTGAGGAACATGATGATATTCCCCTGCCCATCCGTCCACAGCAGGACCACAGCAGGGTTGATCAAATTGAGGTGTCGATGGATGATTCTTCCTTCAAAAAGAAAGGGGGGCGCGATGGCGTGGGGGCTTGCTGGAGGCACAGTGGTGTGTGTATGTATATTGATGATGTGTGCATGTTCACTCGGGCGGGCCGGAATGTCTGGTGTAATGAATACTGTGTTGGTACTAAAGGGGTGTTTGTCGTGACATTGTTTAAAAACTGTTGTGTTGTTGCAACTCTGGACACGGTGGGCGCGTGCGTGCATGCGGCCACGCGGATGTGTGGGGAGGACGGCTTGTGCGCCATTGGACGTGGTTCGAAAGGCATTTAAGACCATTTCTTTGTGTATCGTTGCAGATATCCTTGCGGAAAGAACGTTCTTATCAAAGATATGAAATCAGCAGTTGTCCTCTTTTGTTTGGCCGGTGCGGCGAGCGCCGGATCCATGCGAGGTGCCCCTGCGGCTCCTGCCCGCGAGGCCGCCGCGGTCCCCCCTGCCCCTACGGTTGGTGGTAACGAAGAAACCATCGCAGCCGCCGTGAAGCAAGCCGCCACCTTGAAATCATCGAGCACGGTTCCCATGGGATTTGCCAACGGCGCCAAGCCAGGCTATATTCCAACGTGGACGAACGGCGCCATGAACTCTAACGTCAAAGCTATTCAAGACAGCTGGGCGAACCAAGAAGGCAAGCTTGGGTACTACAACGGACACTTCGGGTACGGCCCGAACGTGCACCCCGAATTGGCTGGTGCGGCGCCCACCATGCCAGCTGGCGGCTCTGCGTACTCTGGTATGCCCGCCGGCATGGACGCAAGCAAATTGGTCCCGGTCTCCTTGCCAAACGGCATGAAGATGAATGTTCCCGGTGCGTACGCCCCAGCGGCTGCCGGCTCCATCTCAGGCACTCCTTTGGTAGATGCCAACAAGTTGCTTGGTGCTCCCATCACCCTTCCCGGCACGCCTGAACACTACAAGGATGTCACTCAGCGCATTGTTGCTGAGCAACAGACTGTTGGTGCCCAAATGCAACAAGTAGCCGCTGTGGAAACGCAACACGCACAACGCGCCGCGTACCTGGGCGCCATGATGCACCAACTGCAAACTCAGTACTTGCAAGCCCAACATTTGGATCACTTGCAAAAACAGTACATGGAAAAGATGGCCCGCAGAAACGCTGCCCTCGGCATTGATCGCCAGCGTGTCCAAAACGAATATTCGTTGGGCGCCTTGTTGAAACAATACACCGATGTGAAGACGTACGAAACGCATGTGCGCAATGTAGTCACCCAAATTGATACCGTCAAGAACAACTTGATGAAAGAAATTATGGCGTACAGACAAAGCATTCGCAAGGATACCAATGCCATCAAGGACTTGCTGGATGGCCGCATTCCTGGCGCTAGTGGTGCCTCTGGTCCCTCTGGCGAGGAAGCAAAACTTGAAAAAGACGAAGCAGAAGCGTTGAAGCTGTCCCAATCCGCTGCGGATAAGCAAAAGACCGCCGACGAAGCATCCGTGAAAGCCAACAGTGACTTTATCTCTCACGTTGAATCGAACTTGAACAAAGGCCCGGAAGATAGCGGCAGTGGACCGGCAGCCCCCGCGGAAGAAGAAAAAAAATAAATGGCGTGGAGAAAAATAACTTAATTCGGGAGGGATGTAGAGACTCGTGCAACTTGAGAATAAAATATACATGATAGCCGCGTATACTCAGTAGTGTCTTCTCGAATTCTTGTCATGTAGCACCTATCAAAGATCATATTGTATACTACTAATAGGCAACTGTTTCCTCGGTGAGAAGTCTAACAGAAGGTGTTGTCACGGTGTGATCGACAAAATGGTCCATCTTTCTTCGGTGTGTACAGTACAGACAGGTCTATGTATGAAAAATATACTACGTCGTTTATGTATTTATGCATGGAACAATCATGTGTTTGTTTCCGCCTCTACAAGAAAAAGATCATTCCAAGACATGGTGACCTTGATTGTAGACTTCGAGGAGAACGAGGCGCGTTGAAGCACATGATCACACAGCCGTGCGCTACAGCAATGATTCCACGAAAGAAATACTTACATAAACCAACAAACCATCAACTACACAGGTTTGGTGGCTTAAACATCTTTCCACCACTCGTGCTTCTTAATCTCTTCGTCAATTTCTTCTCCGATTTCAGGATGGCGGGCCAAAACTTCTTCAACTGTCGTATCGGCCGAAGTTTTCGTTGTTTCAGCAGACGCGATCATACCTTCCAGTTCAGCTAGGCGGGTGGCCGAGGCCGACGTCGCGGACTCCGCGGCAGCCAAGACGGCATCGAAATCAGCCAACGCGGAGGCTGCAGACTCATTCGCGTAGGTAGGGAAGCTCAGGGAGTTGTACGCCGCTTCAAATTGGTCCACGAGACCCGGTGTGTTAATCGAGCTACGGTATGAATCAAAGTCAATGGCGGCAGGGGAGCCGCTGAATTTCTGATGTTCCGCTTGAATTTCCCCGACCAAGTCACGTAACCGAGCAACGTCTGCACGGGCACCGTCAGTCGATACTTTCCCAGCAAGGGCTAACCAGTCCATGGACCTGGTCCGGCGGACTGTGCGAAGAACAGAGTGGCGCAACATATGTATATTTTATGGTAGAAAATGGGCGATATTATTATCTACGGCTTTTCTTTGGACCTCTTGCTGACCGACGTCTCGATGTCCGTCCGCGCCAACCCGTGCGACATCCCCCACACCTCCTCGCATGCCAGTTCCCCATCGTCCCTCCCACCAAAGCGGCGCACGCCTACTACATATGTAATCGGCCACCCCCTACCTATTATTCACATATCGACAGCAACACACGGTACGTTAAAACAACCAACCAACGGTGCACAGGACATAGCACCGTCATTTGTTCCATTTAAATAATATCATCTCCGAGTAATTAATATACGAACACCATCTAGTCGGCTTCCTGTTTTGTCCTCCTCCTATGCTGTCCCCCCGTCCCCGTCAAAATGTGGTCGTGTGTGTGGCTGTGATCAACCGAACGAATAACGTACTTGCACCAGTACTCTTTGCGGAAACATGATCCCAGTCAATCTTGGAGATATCATAATAAGGAATATAGAAAAATAGATTATTGTAGTATATGTTTTACTATAGTTTATGGGAAAATAAAATACTATCAACAATACACGTATCCTGCGCCTATCATGCCTATAATTAGACTACATGAAGACTACTAGACTACTGAAGGGAAAGATGATTCACTCACACTTGAAGCGGGGCAGGCAGCATGTCTCCGTTGGGGCCATTCCTTCCATGAACGAGTGCATGCATAGATGATTGCGAATCATGCCTCGCAAGAACAGACATACGCAAGGCTTGGGGGCACATGCCAACAAAGCACCGCGCCTCTGCGCTCGCACCAGCATACAAACAATGCCGTGGTGTGTGCGGGCGTGGTGTTTTTGTGTTTTGCTTGAGTACGTTCGCGCTAATTATGCCGATCCCAGCACGGTATGCTCGACCATGTTTCAATCATTGCCACCGGACTCATCACAGGCACATCAAATGCTAAGCGCAGCTCGCCAGGATGCATTCTTTAAAATTTTGTTGACAGACACAGTGGCCATGAAGGTCTACGTACTGAGCGATGGGAAAGCGGTGGATGGATTGTCTTTGAAAATACGACCGTTTCAAAACGAATGTAAGGCGCTTGAAGACGAACGAAAGAAGACCTGGCCACAGCTGGAATTATGGTCAGCAGGGGGAAACGATAAAATCAACGGGGGGTTCTTGTCTGTCGGTGTCAACGACAAGGAGCTGGTGTCACAGGGTTATTGGATAGCCCATGTACACTTTGACCCCCCGGATGCGACCGCAACCATCGAATATACGATAGGCGTCAACATTGGCAGCTCCGCATGCCGTGCCCCTGCTTCGAGGGATCTGTATGTTTGTGGGGAGCATGTGACGTATAGCACTTTGGATGTGCAATGGAGGCACTTGGAGCGCCCGCTGCAGGTTGGCAGTGGGTTGTCCTTCGAATGCTTGAAGGCCTTGGTCAAAGCCTCTTGCTTCCAATCTTTTCCCATGTGTGAACCAAACACTGGGCTGGCAAGAAAGGCATGTCCTTCTGTTTGCAAAGACGTGCAAGTGCACTGCCCATCTTGTTCTTCTGAAGAGCGTGGAGCGAACGCGTGTCCTCCAAATTGGCGCCAAGAAAACTACGAGCTCAATCAAAAGTATTGTTTTATCCCACGGATGCATCAATTGCCGTGGAGATCACCATCGGTACCACTCAGTCAGCAACCCGTGTCACTTTTTGGCCCCACCAAAACTTGTTTCACCGACCCATCCTTGCAAAATGATGCGGTCGAGCGCAAGGCGTGCCGCCAAATCCATTTTGCATGTGAAACACCAGAGTGCTACCCAACGGCAAGACCTCTGTTTTGCGAGGATGAGTTATAAAGACGACTGCCACCCATGCAGGGAAATATAGAGACTTAAATTACTTAGAACTACCCTTATTTGTGTGTTTCATGTTTCAGGGAAAATACAAAACCCTATCAACAACCCTAATTACCGAGGTCCCACGGTCCCACTCTACATGAAAAGGAGGTGGTAATAAGGGAGCAGGGGGCACGAAATACGCGAAGGGGCAGCCCAAATAATGCTTTCGACCATAATCACCAATGCCCGCCAAACATTTCCGGAAGGAAAACGCGAACATCACAACCAGAAGCATACAACACTTCAAAACGCCTTTGCTACAACCAGAAACTCCACCACGCAAACACCGCAAACAATGACGTTACCAATCTTTTGTTCGCGACAATTTTAAATCAGATTTCCACACCGTCTAATAAAATTGATCAATAACCTTCGTAAAATTGAATCATGCAAGAAGTAAACGCGGCGGAACTAGATGAACCCCTTCTTCAACCTAACGACATAGGCCACTTGGAAATATTGAGTGGAAACGACGATGCTCTAGAGCTTTCACGGTGTCGTAAATGTTGTATGTTGTGTGGTCGTGAAAGTATCTTTGTGTCCATGGCGGCGCTTGCTTTAGGAGTTGGTCAATTTTATATTTTTTTGGTATATTCCCGTTTTAAATTCCGTTTCATACGAGACGGTGTGTGGGTATTTTTCGCTCTCGGAATCCTTTCCTGGTTGCTCGTATTATCGTTTGTTGTCCGCACGTGTACATCCATTCAACAAAACGATAAGAAAGAGAAGGAAGAGAAAAAACCCGCAAAAATTGCCGTTATGTGTGATACTGCAATAACGCGTTTCAACGACCTAATCGGTATCAATGGAAAATATCATTTGGCGAAAATGTATGTTAGCCAGCTGGTTATGCACATCCAACAAGTGCCTAACTTGAAACAATATCACCTATGCAGGATGCCCGTAGGCGCATCCACTACTCTGTGCGCCGTTTTGACCGTTGAGTTGCTCAACAACATTTGGGTTACTTTTCACATCGGTTCTCAAGAAATGCGGGACAGGTTGATGCTTATAGATATTTTGACGGATATATTTTGCATGGCGTTCCCGCTCCTCTACACTTGGATAGGTTTTTACCTACCTAGTCGAGTAACACCGATGTTATTTGTTGTAGTGTGGCCAACGCTGTCGTCGTATTCAAAATTAAACGACATTTGGGAAGATTATTTTAAGATGGATTTGGAGCGTATTGAACGAACAAAAAAAGCCACCCGCTCTCGTAGACGAAAGAGTATCCTCAAATTGTCCCACAACCGCGACACATTTAACACACAATTGGAATATTTTCCCAAGTGGCTGCGTTATGTTTTTACGGCGCTCAACATTGGGTTCGTGCTGTTTTTTGTTAGCGTGGTTAGCGTCCAGTTAGCCACCCAACCTTCCACTGATACATGCAGTGATATTTTTACGAAGGAAGTGTGGGAAGGGTGTAAAGTTCCCGCTCCGTTTTGTCAAGAGTTGTTTGTAGCGAAGTGCGATTGTGCCGTGGTTGAAATGATCAATTACACTAAAAAAGCACTACCAGAATCGTTTGGAAATTTAACGTCGTTGGTTAAGTTGGGTGTTTATACCGGTCAGTTAGAGGACTTGCCGGAGCAAATAGGAGACAACCATAAGAAGTTGCTTGTGCTCCGTGTAATAGATAACCAACTAAAATCCTTGCCCGAAAGCGTGGGAAAGTTACAGAATTTGCTTGACCTTCGGGTCTTCGGTAACCAACTAAAATCCTTGCCCAACAGCGTGGGAAACTTACAGAATTTGTTCGCCCTTTATGTCTTCAGGAACCAGTTAAAATCCTTGCCCGATAGCGTGGGAAAGTTACAGAATTTGCTTGACCTTCGGGTCTTCAACAACCAACTAAAATCCTTGCCCGGTAGCGTGGGAAACTTACACCGTTTGATGCGGCTTTATGTCTTCAACAACCAACTAAAATCGTTGCCCGACAGCGTGGGAAACTTACAGAAATTGATCACGTTTTATGCCTGGAACAATACATTAGCCGCCCTACCTAAAACAATAGGTAATATGAAGTCATTAATTGCGGTAGATGTTCGTCACAATAGTTTGAGAAATTTACCGTCGTCGGCGAGCCAATGGAGTAACATAGAATATTTATATCTAACAGGCAATCCCATGTGTGCGAACTTAAACATTCCTAGCAACTTGGAAGGCGCGATAGGGTTGTGCGAGCAACAATGCTCTGCTGATTGTCCTGGCATTTTTTTGGGTAATGGGAAGTGTAATGACTTGCATTTCATTTATGCTACTGTGGCAGCTAATCGTTTTCCAATCTATCTAAAAAAACCAAAACCAAATTCAGGGTGTAATACCGCCGCGTGCGAATACGACAAAGGGGACTGCCCTCGTTGAAAGGAGTGGGATGTAGCAAAACACGATAAAAATGCATCAAAATAGGTAGCGAAAATTATAAAATGGAGCGGCGATATTGATGGGGGAAGAGGATTAAGTAGTTTGTTTCGGTTACACACACGTTCCTTTTTAATATACTTTAGTACAGGCTGTCATCATTATTTATGATGATGATAATAGTTTTTTTATATACTAGTATACCACAGACGAGACAGTTCTCAATCTACTATATATAGAACTACTATAATTTAATAAATTATCTGATCATACGACCAGTATGATAATATGATAATGAATAAACTACATTCCTACACTCACTCTTATAATAATTTAAAACAACGCGCTCGCTCTAAACATCGACGTTTGACTTGGGGAGCTACCACTTTGGCTTTTCCAACTTCCAGCAGCCACGTACGCCTCAGTCCCTTCGTCCGAAACGCGGGCATCGACGGCCCAGACTTGACCGGGAAAAGTAGCAGAATAGATGGGTTTGCCATCGCCATGCTTTCCTTTGAAGATCATCATGCTGCCGCTGTCCTCGGTGCACCCCCATGACCCTAGCACAACAAGCTCGCCCTTTGCTGTCACAGACAGCCCCCGTGGGAGCACGTAGTTAAAGGACCCCCCGCCCTGACAAACCTGACTGCTTTCCCAGACCTGGTCCACGGCAGAACCATTGATGACGTGCGTTCTCAAAATAACAGTAGTCCCGTCTTGGTCACCCCAGACGACGGCCAATGTTGGGGACTCCGACGTGCCTTGGCTCATCGCTAGGGTAAGCGGGTTCATCACGCCCATACCGGATTTCGGCGGTGTCAGCGTCGATATCTTTGTGAACGCAACCCTTGCGCCCTTTTCAGTGGAACGGGCGTACACGTCTACTTGCAAACCATCGTTGGAGGTGAGTGCGAACAGGGTGCCGTCCCCGTTCAGGGCAATGCTCCCTCCACCAACTGCATCTTTTTCGGACCAAACAACTTTACCGCTTTTCTTTTCATAGTTGTAGTCGACGATCGCATTGACACTTCCAAAGAGTGCCCCAATTGTGTAGACATCGCCCCTTTTGTGCGCTGCAACGGTCACGAGCTGCGGGTCGAACGCACCTTGGCCCGCAACTTTGTGCGTAAAAGTAACCTTTCCCGAATCTTCCACCAGCTGCAACGTACCTGTACGGTTGTTCAAGTGCGCTTCGTCCGGGTTGGGCTCATACAGGAACGCGGAGAGCTTACCATCGTTGGATATGCCGACAGGGGTTTCCATCGATGGGGACACCTGTTCGGTCTGGTGAAAATTCCCCGGTCCGCCGAGAAATGTCGTGCCCTTCAGCTTGTTCCACCCCATGCCGGCGACCACAAGTGTTTCTGCGTCGACGGCCAGCGCGATCTGAGATAGCCCTGTCACGGACGGCCCTGCACTTTTACCCTTTTGTGCATCGTAATAGAACAGGCTGTTTTCTGAGTTGTCGGGGCAGTCCCTTCCACCTACCGCGACAACACCGTGCTTTAACGATATTGCAAGGGACATAGGGTCGTATGGTGAAGTTATATTGGTAGCCCATAAAGCAGAAAATGCCCCAAAACCTGCTACAAGCAAACCTGGAACGGGGGCCATCGTATTATATCAAACCCGTGGTTACCGAAAGAATCCTCTAACCCAAACAATAACGCAAACAAACGCTTCAACGAAAACAATATCAGAAGAAGAAGAAAGAAAGAGAGAGAGTGGAAGACGGACAAAAGCAATACTTCCTGTAAAGTCAATCCTCATTCTCGATTTACAAGTTCAAGCGAGCAAAAACGGGCGGCGAAAAACAAAATTGTGTTAAGGGTTAAGGGATTTACTACAAAATTATGATAGGAATATTTAATAAGTAAGATTAAAACGAGTATAAATTTTTGTATCATCAATAAAAACAGAAGTGAATATATCCTCGTTTGAAGGGGAGGATGAACCATTTCCCGGATAACTCGCTTCTTCCATTAATATTCGAGGTCTCGAACATCTGAGAAAACAGACTCTCCGTTGGTATCTCCATATATCTTTATTTTCAAGACCGGCTACAGCTTATCGAGCCATTCCGATCCGACAGTTTTCTTCGTCGTGTCCGAAACAATTGGCTGTTGTGGTGGGTTCACGTGTCCACTTTCCATGACAGCAGGTTCCGGAGAAAATGTTGGAGGGCTCGTGCCATGATTGCCACCAGAATTCGACACCCCGTGCGTGGGACGATTAGCGAATTTGCTTTGATAGGCCGGTTGAGCCCCCTCCTCCATTTTTGAAGTAAAGTTGTCCACGCCAAAGGCTGCATCAAACCCTAAGAGACGGGGCAGAGAAAAATTGATCAGTTGCTTAATCACATAGTATTCACCGAATGAAATTGGTAGAAAGATTCTATCTTTGCCGCTCGCTTCTACGTTAAAGAAGAATGCTTTCTCATCGGGTGTTGGGCTACAAGCAAATGTTTTGGTAGACCCATTCCCCAGATCGTGGTAAAAGCTCGCTCTTTCACGACTATCGCAGGCGTTGATGAGTTCTCCACATTCTGAAGGAGACAACCCAAAATTTACATGGTCTTTCCATTGGAGTCCGCCCGGCTTGCCTGTTTGCCCCGTCGACGGAATAAACGTAAGTAATAGCGTGCCATGACGATCCATCGCATAGTTATACTCGGTATCCTTCCAGGTGGGAGGAATAGGTTTGATGGACAAGGCAGCCTTGCCTTTGTAAATGCTATACTGAGTGAACCGTTTGCTGGTAGAAAAAGAACGGCACACAGACGAAGGCCTCGCGCCAGAGGCGGCAGCAACAACGATATGGCGCAATCCTCGAATCATGGCGGTAGTCAGACCAGGCTCACGAAGGCTATCAGAAGTACAGTGGAGAACGTCAATGGGAAGGTTCGACTCGAGCCAGGCACCCCTGCTAAACTCACAACGCTTCACCGCGCAGGGAAGCACACGTGTTGGTTGTCAAATAAATCGGGTGCAGTCGATCAGTCGATGCAATGCATTCCACCCATTAGGGACGAAGATGAGTACACTAACAACGTACTACTTCAACGAGGCGTAGAGAAGTATACACTATTTTCGTAGTGAATGTATTGGGTATGCATGTATCAACCATATCAATCATATCAACATATGAACTTACACACATGACTACTGACGACAAACCCGCACACGGAGAACAGTGAACGATGATGCCACGCGCGGTCGATCGATGCAGGAGACATTACTATTACTATCTACCTCCTCCTCCTCCATCATGCAGGAACGAGTGTAATAACGTAATAACGCGGAACGCGGACTTGGGGAAGTCACGCTGGTCACTTCGTATATGACTCGGAAGGCATGCCAGCCAGTACAATGAGGCCCACAGAGAATGCGCTTTGCGTGTGGTAGATGCAGCGTGGACCACGATTGCATGAAGACGTTTGCCAACGAGACTAGTTTCTATTGCATATACACTGCAGTGTTCGTTTACGTTTAGACGATGGCGACGGAATATGCCCGAAAACTGTTGGGGGTGGGTAGAGAAAGGCCACCCCCTCCACCGTCGGCAAGAATCGCATATCGGTCACGGGGGGCAAGCAATGCGCGGCACCGTCCTAATGTTTACAACCGGAGCCTTGCAGCGTACGAAGATGCAGGGAAAGCGTACGTTCCGAAATCACCGGCAACCAAGGCATTTTTAGCTCGGGCTATTGCGGGACACTACTTGTTCGCCGACCTCACAAACCGTGAAGTGAACGATGTTGTGGACGCCATGAAGATGAAGCTGGCCCACCGCACAGACTCCATCATTGTCGAAGGCACGGACGGCGATATGTTTTACGTCCTCGAGAGTGGCACATGTGATGTGGTTGTCAATGGGAAGCGTGTCAAGGAGGTGAGCCCAGGAGATTGTTTTGGTGAACTCGCGCTCCTTTACACCGCCCCGCGTGCGGCTAGTGTGATGGCGACCAGCGTGTGTACATTGTGGACGTTAGACCGCTCTGCGTTTAGGAGGACGATTCAATCCACCAAATCTGGCCAGATGTCTGCCATCTGCAGTTTTCTGAAAAATGTGCCGCAGTTCAGCTCTCTTTCGAACCACGAGATCAGTACCATAGCGGGCGTCTTGGGCGTGGGAGAATTTGACCGCGGCACGAACATTGTTGAACAAGGGGAGGCCGGCGATAAGTTCTACATTATCCTATCTGGGGAGTGCAACGTATTTTCAACTGCCAACGGGACTCGTGTAGACGTCAATACGCTGACTGCAGGAGACTTTTTTGGCGAAGCTGCGTTGATGACCAAAGAACCGCGAAATGCCACTGTCCAAGTAACGTCAGAGGTGGCCGAAATCCTCTCGGTGGACAAATCGTCCTTTGAGCTCGTGCTGGGACCGTTGTCCGATCTTCTGGAGGATGTTCACCGCAGACGCCTGTCTGATACCACTGCAGCCATTGAAAAAGTTCTGTCGCTAGAGGGAAGAGATCATTGCGGAGCAAAGGGCCAGGATCGGCAGGCTACGTCATCGAAGGCGCAAGATTTGAACATTCGGTGGGAAGACTTAAAGCAGTACCGCACGCTGGGAATGGGCACTTTTGGCCGTGTGAAGTTGATGGAACATCGTACGACTGGCCGTGCAATGGCGCTGAAGTGCATGCAAAAGCACGCTATTGTTCAAGCGCACCAAGAAGTAAACATTGTAAGCGAGCGCGATGTTATGCTAGCATGTGATCACCCGTTTATTATTAAATTATACCGCACATTTCAAGACGCGAACTCCGTATTTATGCTCCTCGAGTTGGTACAAGGCGGTGAGTTGTGGACTCTTTTGTATCAAAACCAGACGGCATTGCCTCGTACCAGACTTGGGGGCATTCAACCGACCGCGGTAAAGTTCTACGCAGCGTGCGTAGTGTCCTGCTTTGAGCATCTCCACGGGATGGGTGTGGCTTATCGTGATTTGAAGCCTGAAAATCTGCTATTAGGTGCCAATGGATACCTAAAAATGGTCGACTTTGGTTTTGCCAAAAAGGTGCCTTTCATGAACAAGCTTGTTCAACGAAATAAAACGTTTACTCTGTGCGGAACACCGGAGTATTTGGCACCAGAGATCATTCAGAGTCGTGGACACGATCAAGGCGTCGACTGGTGGGCAACTGGGGTACTGATCTATGAGTTGATCACAGGAGAAACACCGTTTTGCGATCCCAACCAGAAGCGGATTTTCCAAAATATTTTGAAGTCCCAGACCTCACTTAAGTTTACACCCGCTTGGGACCGGGATGCCGTGGATCTCGTTCGTCGCTTACTTCATCCAGATAGCGCTCGGAGACTAGGCATGATCCACGGCGGAGCCGAAACTGTAAAGAGACATGCGTGGTTTCAAACATTGGAGTGGGCGAAGCATCTGCGGCTCGAGTACCCCGCTCCGTTCGTTCCGGTATTAAACGGAGACTTAGACACGTCTATGTTCGATCCGTATCCCGAAGAAGACCCAATAATGCCTTTCAGAGGTTCAAATGAGGTTTTCAAGTCGTTTTAACCTCCACTGTTACAAGTAAAATTCGGGCGATGGTTACCGAATGCGCGACGACCAAGGCGACTTCGACATCACCAATTTGTCGCCGTACCCGTTCCTCAAGGACTACTTAGACATGGCCGTGGATGCAATTGAAAAAATCACGGGATATCGGGTCACACACGAGTCGAGACAACCAGAGGTCTACATTTCTATGAACAAACGCACCACAGGATGGTTTCAGCTATTGCAGGCCCATATCTTTCCTTTTCGAGTATTTGAACACGGCAACAAACATTGCCTCACCGCGAAATTGAAACACGTCGGCAAGATAATGAGAGTCGACTGTCATCCTGAACAAGCATTGCCAGCGTCAGAGACAAAACAACACATTTGGCAATCAGAAAAACGCGGTGCGCAGCTAGCCAAAATTAAGACCCAAGTATGCGTTGACGGCGAAACATATGACACCACGCTCGGAAAATGTCGTTTTGCCTTTATTCCCCGCGAAGAACTGTACCTCCCTTTTTATGACAAAAACAAAGGCACCACACAAAAAATGAACGATATTATGGACAGACTATACACGCGCATCAAAGACGCCATCAAAACACGACCGATTGATGGAAAGCCAGGGTTGATATCGGGCAAGCCAATGAACCAGAAATCATTAGCCTTGGGTTCTACTCTCCCATTGAAGTTTACCTTTTGTGGACGCCATGGCTCTGGCAACCGCCATCTCGAATCAAAAATGTTTTATTCGCAGTGTGACGACCCCACCGTGAAGACCAAGCAAAAAGAAATTGTTAGGGACACAATAAAAAAAGAGGCGCACATCAGTGAAAAAGTGGTAAAGAAAAACTACGCGGCATTTAAAGGACGGTTCAAAGACTTTGTGTCGATGAACGGCGAAATAGACACCGACCGGTGGTCCTCACATCCACATCAACGGCCTTCCAAGGACAAATTCCCCTGGACCTTTGTCGAGCCGCAAGACGCCTCGGGCTCGCTCAAGTCCCGCAGTAAAAACATGGCCTGGCTGACCATTGAGGAACAGAACGCGCAACGATTTTGGTTTTCCAACCTCGAGCTGGTGTTTCAACACCGTGCTGTATTCGACGGTTGTTGTGGCACTGAGGCGTGGAAAGAATTTGCTCGCAAGATGGATGCTGCTTTGTACGAAGCCCAAGCGAAGTGGGACGAGAAGTTTGGCAAAACGTGGACCGCATCCGCCGTCGATTGTGTCAAGAGTGTGGTTGCTTCCCTCTCGCCTGGAAAACGCCCGCGCGACGACACGACACCGCCGCGTGAGACCAAAAGGATACGTACTGAAGTACCTGCTTAATAGAATTTGCATGATGCGACTGCATTATGCTTTACCTAAGAAGTTTTTACGTTGTTGTTGTTATGTTTCTTACTTCGTACTCCTAATAAATATATTTTAAATGTTTCTCATCACAGACGCTCCCCGCAGTTGCCTTGCAACCCTTGCAGCAACGCACGCCGGCGCCGCTTATGCCCGTAGCTCACGGTGAACACTTCCCCCGTCACTTTCGTGTCGTACTCCAATTGCAGGCTCGTCGCCTTGTCCAACACTGGCGTCGGCTCGGCGCTGCACCCGTTGGCTTGGCATACGCTGTAGTCTTTCGTTCCGACGCAACACCCGCCGCCATCTCGGTACACTTTTACGGAGATGGTGTCCCGAGGAATGCGCGGGAACGCGGTCGGGGTGTTCCAATTACCGCACTCGGGCAGCTCCTTTCGCAAATACCCGTTCGGGGACGTCGAGTCCAACAAGATTACAAACAGGCTTTCGCCGTCCACCACTTGCAGCGAGACGTCGTCCGCGACGAACGTCTTCGTCGGGCAGTCGTCCACCACCGCATACCGCCCTTGGTCCTGGAGCATCGGCACTTGTTCTGCACTCACGTCGTCCGCGTAGACGAGGGCCAAGACGACCAGGTTGTCGTCTGTGAGGCTAATGTCGCTGTACCCTGGGCAGAACGTGTCGACTAGGTTTTTCCAGGTAGATGGGTCCGGGTAGGAGTCTTTGGTGATGGCGGGACAAAAGGGGGACGCCGGGGAGTCTAAGCGACGGAGGCGTTGGTTGTTGCGCGCGAGGAGGGTGCTGAACGTGTCCCGGTCGGCGCGGACTTCCTGCTCGGTGCTGGCCGCTTGCTTGGTCGCGGTGGCCGCTTGCTTGGTCGCGGTGGCCGCTTGCTTGGTCGCAGTGGCTGCTTGCTGGCTAAGCTTTGCCCGTGCAATCGCAGCCTCGTGCTGGAATTTCGCCGCTTGCTTGGTCGCGGTGGCCGCTTGCTTGCTCAGCTTCGCCCGTTCAACCGCGGCTTCGTCCGCTTGCTTGCTTAGCTTTGCCGCCTGCGCTTTGGCTTCTCCAATCTCACGACGGAGGGCGTCGATTTCCCCGGGGCTGGGGCCAAACACCATCGAACGCAGGTGCCTTGCCCAACCTTGGACCTCGCTCACCCACGTTTCGGGCCAGCTGTGCAAACGCCGCCGACGCCGACGCTGCAGCGGCAGTATCCCTTGCACCGAGTTGTAATACCCGTCCAGCATGTGCGAGTAGGGGTAGAACAGCTCGCACAACTGCACCCCGGAGTTCGTCGCGTCGTTGGGCAACGCAAACGTACGGGGCCCACACAAGTACGTCGTCGTAAACATGGTCGTCAGGTCTTTGAGGATTGCGTCTGCGCCGTTCAAGCCCTGGATTGCGTTT
>Ga0099797_100560_pt1 | contig 23713 bp, 12 predicted proteins | sample Uncmet_Sort48C_1_FD_89871 | JGI IMG/M metagenome (GOLD analysis project Ga0099797, IMG submission 89871) | Marine eukaryotic communities from CALCOFI LINE 67, Pacific Ocean - C012_Sort48C_1 | ecosystem: Environmental > Aquatic > Marine > Oceanic | place: Pacific Ocean: Monterey Bay | collected...
GTTTAGATATATTGTAGAATGGTAGTGAAGCGATCGTAAAGCAATGGTGGATTCATTTCTGTTGTGGATTGGCAAACATTTTGCCAAGACGAAACAACGTGAACGGCGATCGTTTTTTTGCCACGTTGTAAGGTTCGTTTCTGAAAGATTTCTATGTTTTTACATGAAGATGTTAATACATTATTGCATCATTCCCATATTTTTACATCTCTAAGGTATTATTGCATAACTGCTGTATCCCTATACAACTCGTTACATCCAATTAGCATAATTGAAACTCGCATGTTAGCACGTGCAAAAAAAAAAAAGCAGTGTTAATTTTTCTCGGTAGTATGACTGTGATTCAATCAGATCTATTTGAGTATTTAACAATCAATATATGGGAATAATTGTTTGTAATGTGAATTTGTAAATGGCTCATCCCATAAGCAAAAAATGAAATTCACATTAACTATTTCCATAATTAGATTGTATGATATTCATACTCCATTTACGTTTGTTTCAACAAGAATTTATATGTTTTTACATTCAATATGACGTTTTTAATTTGACCATTGGTGCAACGTTTTTCCACAATTGATAAAAGTGAATCCAATATTGAACCTGAATATGAATAAAAGCGATAAGAGGCCGTTGATTAGCGTTGACTTTGGTTTTGGAACCGTTGATGTATTGTGTTTCCGTTCTGTTTTTTGGTCAAGTTTTCTGGGTCAGTTGTGTATAGTGGTATATTCTTATATATATTCATATATGACGAGCGGCGCTTTACAAAACGACGAATAATGTTGGACGGGCGGCTGGGCAAGAGTGGCGGGATAGATGGTATAGAAAGGTTTCGGGGTTGGAAGTGTTCGGGAGAAACTTTCTATAGAATCTCATTACGCAACTCAGCACAGACGGACGAACACACTGGACGAGAATTCTCATGACGCCGGATTCACTTTCACTGTGACGAACGTACATTAAGTATCGGTCGGCGAGTGATTGCACGTGCCCTGTCGATTTAGTCGTACCGTCGTGTGCGCAGATAGGCTTTGTAGTACCTTTGTTCGTCTGGTCGTCGAGCCGGGCACAGCAATATACAGGTTGCGTCGTCTCCTGCCAATTGACCCCGGTAAGTCTATAGGGCTCGGGTGGAATCTCGTAGTAATTAAGATCATTCTCAAATATCGCAAGGTTTATATGATCAGTTCAAGCAAAGTTTAGGAGGTTCGTAGTTGCACAAAAAATATAGATATATATTAACTAGTCATCATCGCGTTTCCGACGTGATCCACGATGTTGAGTAGAAATTTTGGTATAGTCATTAATGGTGACATTCATCATGGTGCGCCGCCCTATCATGACGTTCATCATAATGGACGATTTCATTCCATAAGCGAAAATAACAGCAGTGTCTTGGATAAATGGTTTGGTGTGAATGGTTCGAAAGTGGTGGAAAAGTATCCATCTCCTGTATATCAATCTGGGTTCTTCTCAAGTCCAAGTTCAGATAGTCAGGGCAATGAGGACAAATTGGAGGCTAATATTAAAAATGTTGATCCTATTGTGAATAATAGTAGTGTTGATTTCAGAAGTGGTGTCGAGGTGGTAAAGAATGTTGGGCATGATCATGTTGGCCCGAAGGATGATGTTGTTATTACTACACGGGAATCATCTTTACCCAGTAACGTTGACGTTAAGGCTTTTGATAAACAACAGCCAGCAGATCATCCACATATGTTTCAACAAGAAAATTTTCAAAACCCTGAACCGTTAATCATTGCTCGGCGGCAAAATCGTGTTCATGATAATTTTGATGACTTCTTTACTGGCATGCAAAGACAGATGGAGCTAGATATGGATCGGATGATGCTCAACAACCATGAAGGCAATGGTCATGAAGAATTCTTTTTTGATAGTACGAGGTTGCCAAAGAAATTTTTGCCAGTGTTTCCACGTGGTGGTGGTGGTGGCGGTGCAGTTTCCAGTGGTGCAGGTGTCAAAATAGCAGCACCTAGTGACAGTATTGTTGAAAATATGAATCAATTCAAAAGTGCCGAACAAGTTATTTCAATGGATAATTCAAAAATATCTGATAAGCTCGCATCTGTTTCAATGGATAATCAGCCAAAGGGCGATGAAGAGGCCATTTTTTCAAACCTTAATAATTCTCCAACTGAAGACGCGGTCACAAAAACAACAACAGAATCTGAAACGGGAGGAACTAATGACATCAAAGTGAGTGACGATATTAATATAACTAATGACAAAAACGTCGTCGACAATTTGGCAACAACAACAAAAACAGCTTCGGCAGTAGAACCAGAAAATATACCAGAAAAACCAGAAAATATAGTAAATGCAAGGACAAGTGAAACGACAAGTGATAGTAATGATGTCGATAAAACAATTGATTCAAAAGTGCCCCATGTATTCTCTTCCCATCAGTCATCTATCGTAACATTATCCCAAACTCCAGATGGAACAATCACGAGATCGGAAATCATTGACGATGGAACTGGAAAAGTAATTCGTAAGAAAACTGTTTCTCGTGGTAGTATGTATGACCGTATGTATGACCGTAATGACCGTATGGGCAGTAGTAGTAGTGGTGGCGATGAATTATACAATAATCATAGTAATCATAGGAGTCATAATTCACCGGGCTACTATAACAATAGAGTGTTTGAAGATTTTCCAGTTGATCACAATCGTAATATTCGCGGTGTTGGTGAAAGTTTCTTTGAACCAAATTGGAAATGGGAACGTGGTATCTTTCCAAATTTTCATATTGGTAGTCGGGCTCCTGGTATGTTTTCATCGCCGGAGTATCATCATGATGATGATGGTCCAAGTGTAACGGAAAGGAAACACGGATTATACGATGACTTTTTCAATACCGACAGTGTTGAAAACAACGACATTTACTATGACTCGACAAGAAATACCATACCGCGAAGTCGAATAGCTTTGGTAAATACTATTAATACTAACCAACAATTCAGTAGTGATCTAATGCACGACCGTTTGAAAAATTTCTTGGCGAATTTTGTTGGTGGAGGAGCACGAGGAATGGGGAGTGGATTAGGATTTTCGAAGAATAACAACATGCATCGAGTGCTACCTATTGTTCAAATTGTTACTAGTCCGGGTAACAATTCTGTGAAGAATTTATTGTCACAGCAGGTTCATCATCCGATATTGGTATAATTTTATTAGATTTTGTTGTTTTTTTGGGATTTTGGGGTAGAGACTTAGTTTAGATGGGGATGTCAAATGAGTTTAGATGGATCTTTAGCCCTATCCGATAGGCCAAAACAGATTCTGTTCATGATTGTTTTCTTGTTTTTGTGTGTGGATCCGAGAATCATGGATGTATGAGTCGATAATTATTTTCATGAGTGTAGCAGAAAAACATTGATCTTCTCAAAATTACAGGGTCGTTTCGATTTTGACCGTTTGAACAACACAGAGCATGGTCCTGTGCCGTATGTCGATTCTTCCTATAATAATATCAACGACAACAACCCGAACAACAACAGTATCTACAATTCAAACATTGACAAAAAGTATCAGCATGGCAGTAAGATCAATGCGTTCACAATTCTTGGACTCGGAACTGTAGCTTTGTCGCAGGGATTGCTATGGGGAAATGTGTTCGTGAATTATTTTAAGAGAAGGAATTTCAATATTGATAGTTCTGCTGCCACTAACACCACTGCAGGACAATTCAGCAACCAGGCCCATCCAAGTATGAATATGCCGGAATCCCAAGGTGAGCGTCCCATGGAAGGCAGTTCGTCAGGTGTTGGTGAGCAAGATAGGAACCGTCGTGGTGGTTCAGGTTCACAACGAGAGGATGAAAGGACGTCGAATGATTTTGGCAACAATGTTAGTATTGGCCGCAGTACGACTGGTATGAATAGCGATGGTTCAGCGGGAACAACGACGAACTCTGTCTTCTCTGGACAGGCATTTAGTATCAATCGTGAGTAATGGCATTGTGCGTTTTGCATTGTTGTTTGGATTTCGAAGTTTGTTTGTGGCATACGAAGGGCATTGACTCGAGCAAGCACCGACGTAGCATAGTGGACATTTGAACATAGCATGATTGATTAGAATACGAATTGCAATGCTTTTCCTTGGTACGTAGTGGAGTTTCTCTTCGTAAATTGAAATTCCTCGATATAGATGAGAAAAAACCAAAACATGATACATTCGAGCTCTAATTGACTATAAAGACTCATCATTTGATTTGAATTTTGACGCATTGTTTAGAAAAAATTTCTATTTACCAACGACAGAACAAGAGGTTGCATTGGAATTACAACTCTCATCAATGATGGGCCTTGCGTAAAAGATCTGATATCGTTCGAAATCAATCAATGATAACGTGCAGAGATCCGAATTTAAAATTGGAATGGAAATCATCAATCTAGAATTTTTCTCCTTTTATCTTCAAGTTATTCAGATGCATTTGATTTGATGAGTTGAAAGATTCTGTTAATCCATCGCAACACATCTAAAATTATAAAAATTCTGTATTCTCATTTTGAAATAATAGTTCCACGTTAAACAAGATTTCACAATCCACAAGCAAAATTATTGTAATATTGCAAAAAACATCATCTGACACATTTGACGATTTCAAATCTGCAGTGAAACATCGATAGTGTTTTTCCAAGATTTCCAGCATTGAATAACTCGTCTAATCGTCAACAGAAACAACAAAATGAAAATGATGATCTGTTCTGTTATCGTATTGTTTTCGTATTTCTGTCTGAGCATGGTGAATGGAGCGGAATTATTTGATAATACGTGTGACAGCGGCAGCATTACCGGTGATAAGAGCACAACCAGCGTTGGCACAGCAGCAGTTTCACAGAGCAAATGGAAAGAATTTGTACCCAATCCGATCCCGGGGTGTCGGTCCCGATATCTGCGCGCGAAGGACCACGAATATTTCACCGAAGAAGAACTCGGCCAATGGTTTGCCCGGCTCCACCCTGATAACCCACAACTTCAATCTGAAGACGGTTCTCCTGCCGCTTGGGTGCAAGGTTTCTACAACAGTAAACCCATGCTCCGACAAACTGCTTGGTGCGTTCTAAATCCAGATTGCAATTGCCTATATGGTTATTCTGACACAATTGTCAAGAAAGTTTCAAATAATTCTATGGTAAGAGTTGTGAGCGAAATTGTGGAAAGACTCCAGATGATAGCTGATAAATACGGAATTACTACTGTCGGTAGTGAAGAAAAAGATGGTACTAAGAGCAGACTTGTATTTGACGCAGTAAATTTGAATTATTATCCTGAGGGCGGCGGGTTAGGATATCATGCAGATGATGAACCTTTATTTGACGGCTTGGACGAAGAAACTAACGGTGCACTCATTCTGAGTTTCAGTTTGGGTAGCCCGAGCAAGGAACAAGAGGACAGTGTTGTCAAACGTGATAAAAGGAAAGAAGAAGAGGAACATCAACAATTACAAATCGATGAGATCCTCGCAACAATACCGGATGAAAAATTAGACGAGGGTCAAAAGAAACAAAAAAAACGTCACGCTCGAGCAAAAAAAAACAATCCGGAACTTTGGAATGAGGATGAAATTAAAAAATGGAAAGAAGATATGGGGCGAGAGATTTCAGAAGGAGATCGTATATTTCAAGTGGCAGAATGGGACACGGAGAAATTTGGTGATAAGCAAGATCACATCAATGAAGACGAGGCTTTACAAATTCCTTTAGGTCATGGTGATCTATTGACCATGGAGGGGCTGTTCCAGAAATATTATAAACATGCTGTCTGGCCGGAGGATCGTCAAACTTTTCGTGATAGTCCTTTTGTGAAAGGAGAAAGAATCAATTTAACTTTACGGGTTATCAAAAAACACCTTAATGGGAAAGAAGATCCATCGTACAATCCTAATGGCATAAAGTGCAAATGTTCGGAAATTAATGCCGATTATGTTGGTGAGAGAAAGGTTGAACAGTGAAACAGTGATTCTTACAGGAGCAAATCATGTACCAGTAGGTGGAGTTCTGAAATCACTATAGTAATACCGCTTCAACTTTAACAAAGCATGTTTCCGCTTTGATAGGAAATAAAGCCAATAAGAAAAAAACTCGGAACAGTATATAGCTATGCAATGATATTAATTCAAAATGTCCACTTTTTTACTACGTAACTATAGTTTCAGTGTTATTTCAATGTTTTAATAGATCGATGTGCGCCCGCCGTCCAGATTAGATAAGATTTTATAATGATTCGCGCTTATAGTACCGGAATTAATATTTAGTTGAATCAATAAGTATGTAAGTGCAATGTGTTAGATGATGAATAAATACAGAAAAAATTTTTTGTCCTCTCATAAGAAAGAATTCAAAAATAGATTGTGTATCATCATCATATGGATTTCAATTTTTACCGAGCGATCATTATGGTTCAAATTGACTATTTTACGAATATAACCAAGTATGATGATTTTTAAGATCTATTGTTGACATTGGATGATTGATGATTATGATCTGAATTTCAAATTACTATGCTTGGAAAAGTGATGTTCGGTTTGGGTTAATAATGACGACAAGGTAAAAAAGTATATGCGATTTTATTTTGAATTCTTGATTGTCACCGTAATGGTGTTGATGTTTTGTTAATAATAGATTAATTGTAGAATCGATTCTGGATAGTATCACATTGGTAGCATTGGTTTGGGTCGCAAGTTTTGATGGTGGTATTATGCGCCAGTGATATTATTATCGTGTGATTCGATATGAATTCTAGATTCATTTTTTTGTCCTTTTTAGCAATGAATTGATTCAGTAAATAAAATTTTCACGCACACCATGTGTCGATATTAAAGTATTGAAAAAAAAGCTTTAAAAATAGTGAAAGCAAATCATCCGGGCGCACATTCATTGATCTGAGTAATATTTGATGTGACACGATTAAGCAGTTCGAATAATATTGACAAATTGTGATATAATTTTCGTTTGTGTTAGAATGACAATTTTTTTGATCAAGCTGCTGGGATCATGATGATTGTCAGGATCAGGTCGTTGCATGGAAGCAAGTTAATGGGTATTGTTGTTCAGTTTTGTCGTTTAGGTGCAGTTGGATGATGATCATGAGTTGGAGTCATCAGGTTTTTCAATTTCAGAGAGATTATTATAGATGTCAGAATATCATCTTGTCATTGATTTTCTTGAATTATTTCTATCAAAAGGTTTGATTCCGATGGGTTTTGTATCTGTTTATTTAATTGGTTATGATTATAAATCGAAAAATCTGCCGGATTACTATCAACCGCAAAACGAACATTTTTACAATTTGGCACCCGTACTTTTGTTTTGTTTTTGCTTAATATAAGTCAGAGTAAATCCGAGCTGCTCCTGGTGACCGCCAGCCGGGCGTCCCTGCTTTGTCACGGCGTTTATAACCTCGTTTGGTCTCGGCGAATGGCTATAATAATATAAGTCAGAGTAAATTAGTCAGCATCAGGCCGAAGATCAGCATTGTAAATATTTTGATCCTGTCGGCATCGGGTTTCAAAAAAACGTTTTCTTATTCTCAGAGAAAAGTCTCGACGATCGGTCTGTGTTGAGAGTATACAGACTGTGACATACATTGATCGCAAATTTGTTGATCAAGATATCTAAATCAAAGACTAAAAAATGAAACATTACTATATCCAAAAATTAATCATTGCCATCAGGTTGGCAATTATTTGTCCGGTGTCCGTCTGTGCAACTGGTACAACAGCTACAACAGCAACGGTAACTACGACGACGACGACGACAACACCATTCGTCCCCATGGCAAGATACAGTTGTAGTGATGTGGCGGAGTGTAAAACTGTAACACCATTCACAAAATCAAATCCGGGCGTGTTTAATTACATATACGACGATACCAATTGTGGGACAATAGAAATGCAGTATGGCAACACGCATTACACGAAAGACGACTTGAGTGGAGCGTGTGTGCGCGCTGGAGATTCATATGGCGGTTACGTTCGTGGATCTGACAAGGATGATCACTATCTTGAAACACCGATCGCGATGTATTCTAAAGCGAGTTTTGATTGCAAAACAGGAAAATTAACCAAAACGTATTATACGGAACCAAACTGCGCTGACGAGAGTGAATATAAATGGACTCATTGTTATTGTATTTTGTGTTTTATTGTTATTGTTTTTTGAGTAGATTTGGTTACGTATAATGAATCTTCTTATTGATTCTATGCAATTCAGTATGTTCATATCCTTTGAGAGTGAAAATTTTGAAATTGATAAAATTTTTAAACAGGGTGTTATGTGTCGGACCAAGGCGGTGAAAAATGTGGCATACCAACGGATCCATGTGATCCCGGTTTTCCAGCTGTTGATAAGATTATCGACCGTGTTGAAAAGGTCGAGGATGCAACTTGCAAGCCATATGAATATTGGAGCGGTCCGAACGCAGAAATTCGACATTTGGTCAGCGAACGCGAAGGCTACATCGGATGTGAAGATAAGGATCTTGACAAGAATCAACCCACAACCAAAGCTGCAAGCAGCGCGGTAGGAATGGTGACAAGGGTGTGGAGTTCTGCTGGGATCGGATTCTTGTTGTGTGCAGGTATGTTGATGCAGATAGTGGTATAAATGGGCCAAGAGTGGTGGAGTAGTTTAGTTTAGTTTAGTTTGTTGATGTTTACGGTTTTTGGTGAGTCTGTGAGGTATTGTTGTTTAATGATGAATCAATCTCCGGATTCCGGAGTTGTGTTCATTTTAAATCCGGTTGAAATTTGTTTGCAGGTATTTGAATTTGTGGTGGAATTTTGGATTTGGTGGGAAATGTTTTTTTTTTTTTCATCTGGGTCTTGGTGGGAAATGTTTTTCTTCATGCCCAGGAAAATGGGTGGTCGAGGTTTGACGAGCGTCAAGGATTGCTATTGGGAAACTATCCTGGATTTCGACGACTATGCACATACCGATGTTAATGGTTGTTTGAAGCTGGTGAGTGAAAGATGCGATTACCACCACTCGCCGCTGAACAAGCTGTTTCGAAAAGCCGCCGATATCCGTGTAGCCATTTCCCCGTCGTTTGAAGTCAAAGAAAAACAGGACAAGTTGCGCGATTCAGATCACAAACTCAAAATCGAACAAGGCGAGTTTGATCGAATGTGTGAACAAGAAACCATCAGCAAGAAGTCGTTGCAATGGCACAACAAGGTGCATCTTCCAGCAGCATTGGAGATGAAAATCTTCAAAACACGACAACAAATTTGCAAATGCCGTGCCCGACTGAAACGCATGAACAAAACCAAAGACGACACATGCCGCTATTGTCATGCAGCGAGAGAAACAACTGCTCATCTCATCGGTGGATGCCCGGCTTTGCGAACCAACAAATACATCTACCGCCACGACACGTTGTGTCGCTTCATTCATCATTCGATAGCAAAGCGTAGGGGATTCAAAGTTGAGAAGGAATGGTGGAAGCATAAACCGCAGGCTATTATGACAATTGGGCAAGGAAAGTCGGAGGAGAAGTTGTTCTGGAATCAGTTGTGGAATACGACTGCGAAGACTAGTGCGAGGAAACCGGATATTGTCTGGATCAGGCATGATAAGATTTTGTTACTGGAAATCAGTTGCCCATTAGATCGAAATGTAATCATACGGTACGACGAGAAAATGAGCAAATATGATGAGCTAGTGAGAGAATTGAAAGCCAGATACAAACGTCCGGTGTATACGAAGCCGATTGTGATCGGAGCAACTGGCATGTTACCACTAGCAGTGGATGCGATTTTGGATGATTTGGAAATTAGTGCATGGCAATGTCAGAAGTTGGTGGCGATTGAGACAGTTAGGTTACTGGATACATTGAGTTTGGTGTGATGTAGGAGGGGTATGATGGAATGATTTGATCAATATTCGAACGGGTGCAGGGGGGTTTTGGTAAGAGAAGATCCGATGCAATTTGGTCTGCAGAAAAGCAATGGTGCTGTGAACATGCTATAGTGGATTGGAAGAAGTTGTGAGTTGTGGAACAGCTGTGGGCATGTTTAACTTTACGGCGCAGAGCTTACATGTTACGCGCAGTCTGGGGATGTGTTTAACTTTATGGGGCAGACCTTACATGTCTCCCGAGCGGCTTGTAATTTATTTCGCCACAGAAACGCAGAGCGTGGTCATAATGCATCAGTAGCAGATAGAAATGCACACGGGTGGCAAAACTCGCGTTTACTTCTGTATCATCTTAAATTCTTTTGTGTCATAATGTGGAAGTTCATAAGCAGTTGTGAAACGCAGTGAGTATTGATTGAAATATTTTCCGATGTATAGTAGTATTCATCTTCCCACAGGGATATGAGTTTTTCAAAATTATTTTACCAGCAGATATGGTTTGATAGTTTTTGTGAATGTATTTTCGTGACCCAGCAGATATGGTTAGCGAAAATACATGAACCATTGTAAAAGCAAAGAAGTTGTAGTTCATCTCTATAGTTAAGAGCAGATATCTGATTATATTGATTTACTATACAGATCGCGGAGGTATGTTACAGTATCGACAGTCGCTAAGCAACTGAAAATTGCGGCGGCAACATTTGATACCGGTCTCTGACCGTGGCAGAACAATCTGTGTAAGTAGTTTTTCTTCAAATGATTAAGCTGAACTTAAAGTAGATTCGATTTAAAAATTTGAGAACACAGATACATATTATATTGTCAATGTAGTTGATTGTGTATAGCAATTCATTTGAGGAAGGGTTGATATTTGATTTTACTAGTTATCATCGTGATCCGGAGCAAAGTGTTCCTTTAAATTTTTGCATTCAATCAACATTAATGAATTTATTACATGATGCATACTCAGATGAAAAAAAAAAAAAGGGTTGTATCGACGATCATCGATCAAAAAAATAAAGGTTTTATGATCAGGTGATAGTATTCGAGTGAATGCATATTTTCATTGAAGTTATAATGTCAAAGGGTTTTTGTCAAAGCGTATGTGTTATTGTATAATATATTTGAAAAAACAAGAAAGAAAAACAATGTGAAAAGTCAATTTCAACAAAACATGATGGAAGCGGATCATTAATGATTCCTTTGATGATGTCGTGTTTTCCGCGTATGGAGGTATGGATGGACGACCCATAGGAGTTTAGCATCACGCAATGAAATGAGCCCACTGAAAATAGGGTGTGAGAAAGCATGATTAGTGTTCAACTGAGTCGAGACGTTTTCATCGCGTTTCGCGAACAGACATCGTTCGTCGTTGTCGTTCCAAATTTCTCGGTTCCAAGAATATGTCCATCAGCATCGTGAGTCGTTCATATATGTCAGTCCGATGGTCCAAAGATCGGTGTTAATAGGTTTTATCAAAACACATACATCCGGAAGAAATTGGTAATCCATTGTGAGAATTCGTATTCAGCTATTTACATCTGGTCCAGAAAGTAAGGTCTTAGTTCGTGTTATAATAGAGTTGTTGACGAATATAATTCTTATTCTGGAATCCGTTTCGATATTTGATTTTACTAGTTATCATCGTGATCCGGAGCAAAGTGTTCCTTTAAATTTTTGCATTCAATCAATTTTGAAATTCTGCATTCAAAATATGATCTCGTATGCTGCAAAACTTTTCAAATTCGGAATGAAATTTCTTAGGTGGATGATTTTTCATTTTCTCACATTGTCCTCTTCAGGGGCAGTCGCAGATATAAGTGGTGTGTTGTGTTCATCTCCAGTCGGATATCATGAGCAACAGCATGAGCAAAGCAGTATGTCAACATCAAAAAATTTTTCCAAAAGAGATATAAGTCGTCTCTTGAGAGATGCCAGGAAAAGATATAAAGCAACAACAAGAACAACATCACATTTACGAAAGAAAGGAGTTTCACAGAGGAGTTCACGGGGCAATAAAATGAAACCAGTCATAGGTAATGCACGCCGTGATATTGACAACATTGTTGAGCGAAATTTTATGAAAGTGAATGGTCGCCGCAGTGAATTCTCAAGTGACGAAGATGGTAGTGTTACGCCAAGTGACAGCGACAATTCTTTATGTAATGTCGAGCAAAACTCGCAAGACGACAGCGACGATCCAAACAAAATGGATATTGACCACGCTGACGTTTTCAACGATGGTCAAATTGATAAAAGTACACAGCATTGCAGAACGTTGCAAAAAGCACATGAAAGTGATGAAACGCATGGAGATCTCCATGGCGAACAAATACAGAAACTGACAAAATGTATGGAAACACAGACAGATTTGAACAAGATTAATGCATTGAAATATGAGGAGAAGAAAAATAGTGCAGTGAGTTCGAAAAATCTGTATGGAAATGAATATTTTTCTCGATTGGAAATAGGTAGAAAGAGGGCCCTCATGGCAAATAATAGTTCTGCAGGAAAAGTGAAAAAAGTTGCGTTGGAGGATAGTGCGAATTGAATTGGGCATGATTATATTCTCGTGGACACTCGTAGGCTGCTCTCATTGGTAGGGCACTCTGCTGCGGGGATCACATGACGACTTATAGGTAGTGATCTCAGTGGCCATAACCCTTTTTATGCCTATTAGAGGTGAGTGATTATTGCTGCAGGTCAGGTCGTGACAGCACACTCTGCAAACCACGCCAAGGGACGGCGAGTATCGACAATTTACTACATTTTGCAGGTAGGTCGATGGTTAGCCATAATAGTATATTCTGAGTTGTGAAAATCGCGTGGTATTAGTGTGTAAATTTAAGAGACAGTATCATTGCGTTCAGTAATCATAGTGTGGAATGTTTTTTGATTCAAAATCCACAGTGGCAGTGTTGCGTCGTATTAGTAAGTCCGTCGTCTTGCAGTGTGTTCGTTTGTTTCGGTTTGTGCAGTTTCCGAAGTGAATATTAACATTTAATTCATGCAGCAATATATATGTTTCCCATATCTATTTACGAGCCTCCGAATTTGTGTTCAAATTCAGTCATTAGATAAGTTTTTCCATTGGTGGTTGGATTCCTTCTCATGGTATCTCCAATCGAATTGTTATTGATTCTGTGTTTATTGATCTAAATTCATTGTGTTCGTTTTTAGTTGAGTAATTTTGAGTCTGTATCTGTGATGGTGTAGTACAGTGCAAATATGGATGCATGTAGTTTTTTGTTCAATTGTCATCGTGTCTGTGAAATAATATGAAAATAAATTGATTTTGACATTATTTGATTAGTACATCTAGGTTAAAAAATTGTTGAAGATTAACTATAAATTGTCTAGCGATGCATCTAAGTCGAGTGAGTCTAAATGAGATGATGTAATGATGCATTATTAGTAGTTGAACACGTCGCGGTCTCCATCAGAAAGTCGTTGTTTTTCCATCAACAGCAGAATTCTCGAACATGTTGCGTCTCTCTATCGTGACAATGTTTGCAATTAGTATCCTATCGTCATGTCTCATCATCATGATGTCGACATTGGATCATGATATGACGATGATCAGCAATTTAATTCCTACCGTGAGTGCCGTTGCGGCAGACGAGATTCCAAAGAGCAAGGAATCGGATAAACAGCAGCAGCAACAACAACATCATAATTCTCTTCACGATAGCAATCAATATCAGTACCGACCTTGTGCTGCGAATACCAGCAAACGAAATAATCAAGAAACTTCCGCTAATGAATCACAACCGCAAACGTCCAAAACGTCCAAACTACCTATTAGTATTAAAACAAAAACAATCTTCCTCACTGGTATAAGTGGTATGATAGGAAGTTTTTTAGCAAAAGCAGCTTTAGAAGATCCATTGTGTTTATTTTTGGGTGAAGAAGATGAGGTAAATATTCGTCTTATAGGTCTTGTTCGTTGGCGAAGTAATCTTGTGAATCTTAAAGGTTATTTGAATAAAATCGAATTGGTTGATGGTGACGTTACCGATTCATTTCGTATGTATGATTTGATTAAGTTCTACAAACCAGACTACATAATTCATTTTGCAGCACAAGCTATAAATGGTGTAAGTTTTCGAAGTGCAAGTTATACAATGAAAACGAATGTGGATGGAACATTGAATGTTTATGAAGCAATAATAAGAGTAAGTGGGGAAGAGGAGAATGTGTTGAGTTTGACAGCAGCAGCTCAGCATGATGATTCGCATGATTCTGCAGTAGTCGGAGGAGGAGAAAAGTCTTGTAGTATTTCTAGTGGGCAAGAGCAAACCGAAAACGATTCTTGCAATAGCTCGAAAAAAACATCTCAGACTCTACCATACCGAAAACGTGTCCGAGTATTAATTGCTGGTTCTTCCGCGGAGTATGGTCGTGGTACAGAAGCTTATCAAGGAAAAGGTATTCCGGAAACTTGTGAACTTCTTCCCGTGAGTCCATATGGTGTGTCGAAAGTTGCTCAGGATTTACAAGCTCGGCAATATTTTTGGTCCCATGGAATTGAATCTATTGTATTAAGAATTTTCAATCATATGTCACCAGGTGGCACACCCCACGTTTCTCTTCAGGAATTTGCTCGTAGAATTGCTATGATTGAATTACATCATGAAAGTCAATGTGGCCCTTTGGGAGATTGGGAAGATAGAATCGTGGTTGGTAGTACGGGTGAATTGAGTCATATTGATGAAGAGAATACAAAACCACACAAGAATGTTGATAGACAAAACACAATAATATCAACATCTTCCCAAAAAAACAGAACATATTGCTCCACCTGGGAAACGGAAGTGATTGCGAAAAAGACCACTGCAAATCCTTCTACACCTATTATTACACCGGAAAACAATATGTACTTATACGAAATGTACGAAAAGAATGAAAATTATGTGTTGTATCATGGAAATCTTGATGCGACAAGAGATATTACAGACGTAGTAGATGCAGCACCTATAATGTTGAAATTAATGTTGAAAGGTCGTGCGGGGGAAGTATACAATGTTGGTAGTGGTCGCGCTTGGAAAATCAAAGAGTTGTTGGATTTAATTCTCCGAGAAGCAAGAGCTCCAGTTGTCCCAAAAATGACAGAAACCAAATTTCGTATGTTTGATGAAAAAACATTGCAAGCCGATTTGACAAAAACGAAGGAAGTAACAGGATGGGAACCAAATCCGGACTTGAGAAGAACAGCTTTGGCTATTTTAGATTATTGGAGAGATGAAGTCAGGAGGGTGTATTCATAGGGGTATAGTGTGGTTTTTGCTTTTTCAGCTCATATTGGAGGAGGACGGAGGGAGGGAACTTACTGCTGGTGGCGACGACGTTGTTCAATTGTTCTGTTGAGTTGGGCGCAAACTGTTGGTATTAATATTGCATATGCGTGTAGACTTCACACATTATTTGGCGGTCTATACGCATTTTCGGAAAATCTAGAGTGGCTCTATGATATTAAAAGTTTGGTTAATGCATGTTGTTGTGATTCGAACTATGCATGGAGATATGTACAAAAAAATTTTCAGTTGGAATGAATAGTTCGGTTAATAGTTGGATATTTAATTTTCCGTTATTACGCGGTTTGTCATGAACAAATCGATTGACTAGCCATAATAGTATGTGTTGTTGCGGCATTGGTTAGTTGTGAAGGTTTGTTCTTGTGTGTTGTGAATCTGCATGTTGTGGTACAAAAGTCGCAGAGGTATTTTTTCTGCAGGTGGGTGAATCTGGAATAAGTTTACAATCCCACAATTGTGTGAAAAGTAGATGGTGTGTTGAGATCGTCGAATTGTGAGGTAACTTTTTACGCAGTCCAAGTAATGATCTTTGTATATCGATTCCAAAAAAACGATTTTTGAACAAAAAAAAAACCCTTCCATGGGATACGTGGATTGTTTTCCAGAAGTTTCTTTTGATCAGTTTTTGAAAATTTTGTTCTGATATCGTCGTTGAAGGTTGATACAAGACAAGTTATTAGGTTGATAAGTTATCAAGACAGTGCAACATCAATATAGATTCAATTGAATCCACAAATACGCAAAGTAATCAATTCTGATTTGCATTGTAATAGTACAATACTAGCAAAAAACAAATCACCATGGCATCTCGACTCCTCATTTTCGGCGCAACTGCACAAGTTGCGGGAATCGACATTCAATTAGGCACGAAGAAGGAGATTGTGCCAGAACCAAAGGTGGTAGCAGATGCAAAAATGGAAAACAAACTTTTCATTCAAGAAGAAGAAGAGTATCGATAGTTTATACATTTTTATGATTCTATAACGTTTTATGACGAGTGTGTTGGAAAATATTTTTGATTGATGGATTCGAAAAGTGAATTTATTTCAAATGTTTCTTTCTCTGGATCAATCTTTTGACATTGCCCAGTAGAAAAAATAAAATAATTTATTTCAGGTTGGTACATGCAGCAGAATCTCAATCTGAAACAGCAGAAAAAGTTGCAGAAGGAGAATTCTGGACAAATGCCAAGTGGTATTATTACAATGGCACATTTGCCGAAGGATGGGCCGGTGGATGTATTGCAGGTGCATGTTGTGGTGCTGGTTGTGGTGCTGCTGGTATTACAATTTGTGATAGAATTGTTTATTGATTTTCTGGAATTTGTATTGCAACAAGGAACGTCCTCCAAGGTTGATCTAATTCGTTGGCATGAAATCATAATTATATGTTATTGTTTAATTGGAAAGTTTGATGAAAAAGAAAGGGTATGTCATCGAGTGTGTGATAAAGGTACAATCGCGTCATGTATAGAGTGACAAAGTAATGAAATCTCAAAAACAGGAGGAGGAAATTCACAACATCAGACAGAAGGTATTCGTAGTTTTTTATTGAAGGATGAATCCAGACAGAAAATTTTCTGTTCAGCAGAGGCACGATATCGTTCTCTGTTGTGTTTTGTTAGTTCTTGTCCTGGATAGAGAAAACAATTTTTTTAAGCTTTACATCTGATCTGTTAGTCTTTCTTCACATGTAACAGTAGTTACGGTGTACATTGATTATGAATAGTTATTTTTGTGAGAATAGCATTTGATTTTTTCAAACATTCGCAAATATGAAAAAAAATGAAATACAAAATCTCAAAAACAGGCAACAATCAATTTGCAAATAGGATGAGTGCAGCGACTGGGTTAGATGTCTGGCGTGTGCCAGATGAAAAAAAAAAGGGAAGAGATTAGTGGAGTGAAATCACGATGAGTTGGTAATTCATAGTCGGTAATTTAGGTATCGTAACAAAATTTTTTAATACACTAGATAGGTGGAAAACTTTAGGATTTCTACTATAATACGTGGCAAAATTCTACAAAAAAGCGAAGAAACTCTGAGTCAGGAGGCAACAAATTTATGTTACAGAAGTTAAAGATATGTTTCTGTTTTTGACATTGTTGTTTTAAAAAATCTAGTTCTAAATCAAACTCTCGAAACAAAAAACATATATCAACATTATCGCAACATTAAAAGAGTAACGAAACAATTTACAATTTATGATTAAGAATTGGGACGGATGTGAGTGGAGGTGTGAAATGATAGTTTGACGCGCAAAATTTTTTTTCTGAATTAATATCATTTTTTGCATACTAATTGATTAATCGATATCATATGACATGGACTGCCGGTTCAGAGGAAGCACAGAGAAGTCGCAGCAAGGAAGTATCGTGCGGTGAGTGCGTCGGTTGTTTTTGATGTCTTAGTGATGGCACAAGTTCCAATTACAATGTACGATGTTTGACGTCAGGGTGATTTCAAGGAGGATGGATCAAATCAACAACTGAATTTTTTCGTCGAGATCTCTAGAGTTTTTTGAATCAAATCAAATTGTAATCAACTTTTCGAATCAAAATTTGCTAGAGAGAGCATGCAAAAGTATCGACTGATAGTCCTACAAAACTTGAGAAAACAAGAGATTAATTACCGCAGTATCCAAACTGTCTCGTCGCACATCGCCAATGAAGTTCAAATTCATTGAAGAAATTAATAATCGATCGCAATCAATCAATGTCCAATGAACATGTAACTCCTATAGAGAATTTTCTATTATACATGCTACATGCTAAATTTTAGCACATAAGTATAATACGCATATACATAAAATAGCATATAGACAACATCAAGTAGATAACATAGACACATTGATTTATAGTAGAAGCAATGAATAATTGCATCGTTATCTTGAATCGTTTTTGACTATTTTGAACAAAACAGTTCTGATAAAAAATTTCCCTATAGTTAAACATCTGACTGCAAAAAAGCACAACAATTTTGATCTGATTATATCGTTGCATAGAAACCTCCTGAATCAATTTCTCCAGGAGCATATAGCATTGAAATATTCATCATAATCATCATAGAAGGCACAAAGTTGGCATAATTCTTATACTAACAAAATTTCTATTGCAAAGAATTATTATAATACAAAAGAAGCTTTTGGACCATAATACGGTTGACACATTAATTCTAAACTCTTAGCACGATATAATAACGATTGACACATTGCTAAGTGATGATATCAACAAATCGTAGATCATCGTTGATGCGATGTGATCATCTAATTATCAGCGCACATTCTCAACACATCCAAATTAAAGATGCATACTAATGCAAAAAAGAGCAATCCTCATACTAAAGCAAGCCGTTCCCCGTTTAAAAAAACAACAACTCATATTGAAAAAAAAACTACAATACATCAAGCAAGTGAGAAAACAACAACAACAACAACAGGAGCCACGACGGCGACAAAAACACAATTTAAAACACAACAAAGGCGATTGGGAAAAAAAAACTATACGAAAAGCGACCTCAATACTTTAAACAATAGTTTACTGAATACACAAGAAGAATCAAATACAGCTCACGTTTTGAATATAAAAGACCCCACACACAACAAGAACTACAAGAGAAATCTAAAGAAAGATCAACGATCATATTTCACTCATCGTGGAAGCATTAGAGAGGTCGAAATCTACACATACAATAGTACTAGTGCTATTCAACATACGTCGGCGTGTGTTGTTGTTGAAGCCAATAACGACGACAACAATTTAAGGGAAATTTGCAGCAACGTTGCAACTACAAAGGGTGTTGTTGGTCAGGATACAATAGCTGATAAAAATACTACTGCTACTTCTAGCATTAAAGGAATTATCATGCAGAATCCTACCGTCGTAACCGGTGATGATTTCGTCGACGACGTTGAACGCGATGATGATTACACGAATAAATTTGCAGCTCACAGTATTGTTGAAAATCACGACGTTGTTGTCCCAGCCAGTGAGGATAATAACGATGTTCCTTTCAAGCCTGCCCCTGGTGGAGGAATAAATTTGTTGTTGCAAAAAAACAATCATACGATTACCAATAGTGGAATTGCGCATGGCGGTAGTACGATGATGAACTCGAACAACAATAATTCCACAATCACATCTCCGGTGACGGCGGCTACTATTAATACAACTACTATTCAACAGCAGCACCAGCAACAGCAGCACCAGCAGCACACTAACATTTCTATTACCAATACACAACAACAACAAAGTGATTCAAACAGTATAATTAGCCCCCAATGTGCACAACAACGACAACAGCAAGGAAATCATGTACAGCAAACAAATATACAAGGAAATCCACCGATTAAATACAATGATAATTTAAAAACGGACCAAGTTCTACAACAAGTTCAAAATTTTCTTGATCAATGTAAAGAAAGTGAAACTTTAAATCGAACGATTTCTAGTCGTGGCTCATCATCTGGATGCTCTCCTGTCCTTCAATCAGCTGGTAATTCTACAATAATTGGTAACAATATTCTCTCAAACATGGGTAGTCCTATTGGAGCTGCGTCTGCGTCTGTCACCGTCGGAAATTTAAATTTTTCCAGTCAACCAGGGGGTTTAACGACGACTACTAGGACACAGAATTACAATACTACTGGTAATACAAACTCCATGATGATGCAAACTCATACGAGTCCGGGCAGTAATTGTAACAATGGAAGTATTGTGAATAATGTCAACATTGGTGTTACTAACGGGCCCAATGTTGTAGGTCCAGTAAATTGTGCGAATTCTATTGGACCTATGATAACAGCCGCCACGTCGTTGTTAAATTCCAATAATGCAGCACAACAGCAGCAGTTACAACAACAAGGAATAATGACTAACACAGTGACTAATATGAATACTAGTAATATGCTCATGACTCCAATTGGGGGGAAAAAGAGTTGTGTAAATATTGATAATAACACTACTAGCATGATAATGAATTATTCAAACGGTCAAAATGTTCAAATGAATAATCTTCTTGGCAATAATGGCTCCATGAATTCAATGCTAGCGAATCCATTTATCAATTGCATGACCCCAAATGCTCCAAATGTAACTCCAAATAGTAATTACAATTCATCATTATGTGATGGAAATAGTAATACAGCTCGTGTATCCGTTGTTTCAGGCATGATGATGAATAATGGCAATAACAACTCATCGTTAGTTCACACGCCTAGTACTGGTATTAATACACAAGGCAATAGTAATTCCACACGTTGCAGCTTGAATCTAAACTGTGCTGCCGCGCAATTGCAATTGAATGCCGCGGCCGGTGTTGTTAACAACTCGTGCAACAATATGAACAATCTACAACAGCAATTAAATCTGTTACAACAAGCAGCTACACTTGGGAATACACAAGTTCAGCAGCAACAACAAAATTTGAATCAGAACAGAAACTCGAATATTATGAACAATATGTCAATGATCCAAAATACAAATAATGCAAATTCGCAAAATACAAACTTTTGTAATTCGCAAATTCTCGTAAATGGTTTTCCTAATACCGTGAGCAATCTGAATGGCGGCAATAGTTGCGTAATCAATGGCAACAATAGTCAATGTGTAACAACATCAACGACCAGTCAGACTCAGACTCAATCTCAGAGTTATAACAATAACAACGTCCAAGTTACTAATCAAAACAACGTTGCTGGTGTTGTTGTTCCTAATACCCCTTTAACTCCACATCAAGTAGATGCACATATCAACCAACAGATATCAAAGAATTTAAATCAATCAGGGAATAGTAGTTTAGGGGGGAAGAAAAATCTTTTCTTCGGTAACCAAGCTGGTAGTACTACAAGTTCTTGTTCTCAACAACAACAACAACAGCATCAACAGATTTTGAATAGTGCCACCATCATGTGCAGCAACCAAAATAGTATTGGTCAACAAGTGATTGCAGGCCCAGCATTGTCAACAAACACAGCTCGCGCACAGACAAGCAGTTTTCATTCTTCGGGTTGTAATGGTACCATCATCACCCCTATGAAAGCACAACAACAATGTGGACACCAACAACTCGGAGAACAACAACAGGTTGCTAATAACCTAAACACAAATATGACCACACAAGGCACACCCCACCAACAAGCTGCGTTGATCCAAACTACTATAACAACACCTCAGTCAGATAATCGATCAAATCCTAAGCATGATGCATTGACTAGCACTGCGAACATCAACAATGCCAATCGAAATTCAATGACCACTGCGAACATGACCTCCCAAGTGAACATTTCCAAGCAACAAGGAACAATACAACCAACCATGCAACAAAACACCATTCAACAACAATCATACAACAAACAACAACAGTCTCTACTATTAAGCCTCACTGACAACACAGCTACGACTGGCCAAACACAAGGCTCACGTAACATGAATTTCAACTCCAAAAGTACTACTACATCTTCGCCATTTTTAAGCATTGATGTGAATAGTATTCGAAAAAATTTATCTCCACAGATACAACTACTTGCTGGAGGTTTCCAGCAACAAGTTCCAACAGAAAGTCATCCTAATTCTAGTATTCTTAACACAGCAGTAATTATAAACACAATGGAAAACGAGATTCAGAAGAAACAACACCAACAACAATCAGAACAGCAATCGGATGCCCCTAGTAGTGCAACTGTAACAGCTCAGAATTTAAAAGACGCTGGTGGGCTGCCCGTATTGCTACATAATAGCGCTACTGAGCTCGCGAACGCCGAAGGTGAATCAACCCCAATGGCATCATCAGTTGTGAATTTACACAGAAATAGTGATCTTCTAGCAAACTTTGACAATATAGCAAACGAAAGAAAAATGAATCTAAATACTATTACCACAACGGTCACGGAGGCGGCAAAAGAGAAGAAGAAAAACGAGGCTACTCAGGCTACTACTACTGGAAATAATGTATCAAAATATTATAGTACGGCACTGTTAACGTCTGTGATGAAAAATGATGAATCTGATCCGAACTTATCGAAGACAGCTCAAATATTGAAAAGCCAGAGCAAAAGCCAGAGCAGCGGTGTGTATAATTATGACGGTCGACCAACATCATCAACGGTGGAGGATCACGAAGATCTGGGAGATATACGATTCTCGTCGAGTTGCGACTCTTCGTGTAGCAGCACGAACAGTGTTAATTTGGTTACATCAACAGTACTAAAGCCAAAAGCGCCCGACGAAAGTAAAAACTTCGTTGATTGTAGTCCAGTAGCTGAGTTACCACAAAAGATAGTTCGCCCACGAGGAAAAAAAATTGGTGCCGCAGCCGCTGCCGTTGGAAATAAAGGTAGCAATCCCTTGACGCATGAGAAGGCAACAAATGTTGCAACCACTCCTGCGACTGCAGTGTCATTTTGTCCTGATGATAAAAAACAAAAACATGATGACAGTACTATTAGTATCGCAGCAACTATTACACCTGATAAAAGGGCTCGCGAGCCCCGGGCGAGCGACTCGCCCAACGATGAAAACTGCAACGACCTTCAAACAGCTCCTCCTAAAAAGGTAAGTAGTGTAAGAAAATTACCACGGAAAATTAATACCACGCAAGGCCCGCGCAAAATTACCACCAACGACGACGAACGTAATCGCGACTCTTACAAATATTTCGAAAACGGCGATGATCAGGATCATGTTGCGAATAGCGTTGGTGGTGAAGTTTGCGGTCGTGACTTAAAGAATGAAGATGATTATAACCATGATGAAAGCTGTGGGTATTTTTGCGGGGGTGATGTTGAAGACAATCAATGGTATGACGAGGAATTTCCATACAAAGATTGCACTATGCCAGAGAATACAGGCATTGAGTCCGTTGACACTTTCGATAATTGCACATATAATGTCAATGACTATAATAGTAGGCAAAGCTATTGGAACAACGGTGCTAGTAGCGGTAATAACAGTAATAACGATTATTATGGCAATACTAATAATATTAATAGCAAAAACAAAAATTATGGCAATATTGCCAACACTTCTAATATTGCCAATGAATATGATAAATACGATCAGTATCTCTACCGTACTACAAGGATCGAAGCAGGGAAATGGCGGAGTTTAAATTCAGGAAAATATTGCGAAACTGAGGATGGTATTTTAGATCAGTGATTTTTAATCATGATTTTTCCTATTGTAAGTCAAGATGCAATGGTAATTGCAGAATTGGAAGTTTTGTTTTTGTTAAATTTGTCGAGAATTTCATTGACATCATGTTTAAATTACCATTACCATATTGTCATTGTTAAGAGTAAGTTTTTAATAATCAGTTGAGTCGATTCTAATAAATCCTCGTTGGATCAACGCGACAACGCGACGACCATAGTTCACATGATGAAATTTTGATCATTAACAACAAGAAACAACTATTGAAATTAAAAAAAAACAGACGATATCAAATATGGTCGTTTTGGTAGTCCTAGTGATGATTCAGATTATGACAGTACCCCAAGAAGCGAGATCCATGGAAAAA
>Ga0099797_100561_pt1 | contig 23706 bp, 20 predicted proteins | sample Uncmet_Sort48C_1_FD_89871 | JGI IMG/M metagenome (GOLD analysis project Ga0099797, IMG submission 89871) | Marine eukaryotic communities from CALCOFI LINE 67, Pacific Ocean - C012_Sort48C_1 | ecosystem: Environmental > Aquatic > Marine > Oceanic | place: Pacific Ocean: Monterey Bay | collected...
TTACGGGATGTTTTGTTTGTGTTTTGAAAATAGTCGTCTTCTAAAAAAATATGTATAATAAAAAATAAAAAAAATACAAACAACCTTAATTTTGCAATTACCAAAAAAAATTTATTATTACTATTATTTATTATAGAGCTCTATATGATAAAATATTAATAATAATAATACAGTACAGGTATTATTATTGAAAAAATATTATTAATCATTATATATTATATCACTATAGTGTACTTAAATTCACTAAAGGTTGTATTACTTACTATTACGTCGCGGCAGTTATTTTTCTTTTATTATGAATACGATGTATTATTATAGGACATATTATTGTTATATTATTATTAATTCACGATTAGTGGTGCACGTATATTATTATTATTTTTTAATATTATTTCTTATAGACATTATACATGCATCAGTGTTGCAGGAGGATTTACAACATACACCAGACAGGCATTTTAGCTTCATTATAGAAATTATATATACATATATATATATACATACACGTATATTGTGTACGGTACTTGGGTTAATTTTTTTATACGCAATAGGCATGTCATCATCTCCGTTATCGAAATCAATTACGGAAGATGAAGCAGCTAAGATGCTGAAACGACGAAGTAGTAGTGCAACACAACTGTTAGATAATAATATTTTAAAATTTGAGCCAGGTATACACTTACAAGTAACTATTTGGTTAAAACGCAACAAAGAAAAATTTCAACAGTTTAGTACTTTATTATTTGGTGAAACTGGATCCAAATCATCAATGCGGGATTTAAATCATGGTGGTCGTTGGGCAATACCATCAACTGTTTTAGAGCATGAATGTATTGCATTATGTATAGCGTTGACGCCATTATTAGCACATTTTGACGAAAAAATCAGAGATGCGGTCGCATATACATTTGTTGACTTAGCAGAAATTTTCGATCCAGATACAAACTATTACGATAAAACACGTGTTATAATTGATGATTTAAAGGTAGCACAAGAGGTTTACAATCCAATTCATCAACTTTTTCATCAAATTGGTCCCGCACTGAAAACTATCATGTTTTCATATGTAGTTGGTTTAGAAGGACTATATTTACATCAAGATGCTAATTGCCGTGACACTGCTATTACAATTGTTTCGAGAATGGTAATTGAAAACCATTTAATAAATGGAGAAAACGAACAAAGTAGTTTAACGATAGTATGTAATTTAATTTTTTTATTAGACGATGGCGATGCATCGTCCATAACTGTTGTTAGATGCACCTAACGTCATACGGGAACCAGCATATGAAATGTTAATAGCAATGTTGAAAGGGGTTTTAAATGAAGAAAATGACAAAGGCGAAGAATCCAAACAATTAAGAGAATTACATCGCTTAAAGACAGGAAAATCTTTGGTCGGTGGAGATGCTCCAATAAAAGATAAAAAACCAATATTATCAAAGAATTCTAAGAGTGTTAATGAAGGTAAACAAACAAGTAACAAAACCACCTCCAAGAAGAATTCTGTAAAACGAAAATATTATACAATTCCATTGGAAATTTTAGATCCTTTAAATAAAAAATATTTAGGATCTAGTGAATACACAAATTTAAGAACTTGGTACGGGATGAAATCAATAGTATCAAAATACCAAGATGATGATGAAGAGAATGACGAAAATGATGAAGATTTATTTAAAAAATTCGAGACTCGTAAAGACACTGCAACTCCAGTACATGTTGCAAAAAATACTAATTCAAGAGAACCTGCTATATTACAAGCAAATCCTGAAATTTTAAAAGCAAAACGCAAAGAGAAACAAAGGGCAGGGCGAATCGCAAAGAAAACATGTAATTTAGATTTAATTCCATTAATGCGTAGAATTCTTTCGCGGGATATTGATAAAGGGAAAAAGCTATTAAAGTTAGCAGAGAAAAATTTTTCGTTATTAGACTCATTTTTAGAAAAAGAAAAACCAAGTGAAAGCGAAATGGATCCGTCAGACCTAAACGTTTTGTTAGGAATAGATCATGCGTTGAATGTAGATATGACTTTGTTGCCAGCACATGTACGACCGGAGCTTCAATCATTGATTCATAGATGTGAAGATACACTCGGTCGCGTTATCGAACATTGTCAAGATTTAAGAGCTAGCATAAGTGAGGATATACAGCAGCAATCATTTGCTGAATGGGACGTCAAAAATGTGTCAATAACGTCATTAACAATGTGGAAAATGTTTCAAACAATACGCGCTGAAGCTAGAAGTAAGGAACGCTTGGTTTATGATAATTTTAAGAAAAAATATGAAACGAGGGAAAAACGTATGGCTAAAAATAGCACTATGTTGTTTCGCTTAACTTCTTTTTTGATGAAAGTTATTTTGCGTTTTGCTCCAATATTTGCTACAAAAGACAGTGCAATTAAAGTTGAAGATGGTTATGCTGGAGTTTTATGGTTGGAGAAAACGCTTACACTTATATCACATCGGGGGTTGCGCTATTCTTTTAGAGAAGCTATAACACATACTATTGGTTTGGGCGTTGAATTTTTTGGTAGAGAAAAATGTTCTACAATAACTACATCTATTGGTAATAAAATTTTGGTTAAACAAGCAACCCCGTTACGGAAACGTTTGAGTGATGTTGCATTTATGCTTGGTTGCTTATTACCAAATATTTCGGATACAAAAATTCGGCAAAAACTCGTTAAAGAATTGATTAAATTGTGGTCTAATCCGGATGGTGAAGTTGCTAGTGAAGCAATTAATGCAATATTGCGGTTAGGAAGGATGAAACTTCAAGAAGTTTTAGATATTGCAACTGCACGAAGAGGTAGCAGTAAATTAATGACACAAATTACAAAAGTAAAATCAAATTTAGGTGCGTACCCAGATAGCAGAGTGAGAGATGGATTAGAAACTTTGCAAAATTGGTGCCAATCATTAATGATCCGGAATAGACAAGAGCTACTAAGTAAGCAATGAAATGGTTAAGAACACCCAGAGTATATACAAAAAGATTTATATGAATATTTTTGTATTTCATGCCCCTTGTATTTTTTTTTATACTCGTATTATTTTAATAAATTTTTTATACGACTACACACAAGAAATTAAAAACAAAAAGTACACTGAGCTTACACAGAGAGTGTATTTTTATTCAAACACGCGTGCAATTATTTTTCTCTATCTTTCTTTAATTGTATAGTGATTTGCACCACTTCCTTCCTCGCCAGTATTAAGTGATGCTCCTGCACTTTCTTTATTTTTATCATTTGGCTCTTCAAATTCAATAGTGTGAGCTATTTGCTGCATAGACTTTCTTCTGTGACTTACTACTTCGACAACTTCCTCGTAATAATGCATTACAGGCTCTACAATTTTCCTCCATCTTTTTGAATCTTTGCCACACCAATACAATACAGCAAAATGTACAATGCGATTCATGATACTAAAAAATATAACGACATTCAATATAGATAAAAAACCTTTTTCCCATGAAAAAACATATACTTTCGTTGGTAAAGTTCGCCAAACCCATCGTATACCATAATGATCGACGGATCGAGAGATACCTAACTGTGCAGTTGGGGTAGGTCTAAACGTCGTTCGAGCCCAATTTTTTTCAACTGAAAGTTTAGCCAAAACATATATATCACCTGGATAATCCCATGTTGATTTCGTATTGTGAATTTCAATTGAAAAAATTAAGGATAAACCAGCGATGCGATAACGGCAATAGCCAGTTGATTCTTTAATTGAATAAATTGAGTCAATATCCGTAGAATCTAAGCTATCGATTCCGAAAAACTCTAACCATTCGCTTACTTTTCTATTCATTTTTAACTTTTCCGCATCTAGTATTTCTATAATTGTTCCATTCGGCATTTCAAAAAAAAGTTTTGCCGAACGTGTTCGACCGTCATACTGCAAAAGGGGAACTTCGGCGCTGATTTGTGCAAATAAAGAATAATCTTCTATATGTTTTACAAAAAAATTTTGATTTCGTCCAATTTTGTCGCGATGACCACGGCATAACTCCGACGTCACATTACAATCTCTACTTTTGAGGGTTGCCATCGTTATATATGTTGTCGTCCAAAATGCTCCTGGCATACCACTGCCTTTGAAAAAAATTTCGCTAACAGATTTATCAACGCAAGCGTTTTTATCATAGCGCCAGTTCGAGTCGTAAACGTAATCATAATCTGGATTATCGCAATAAAGTGGTTTGGTATCTTGCTTCATATCACCTTCATTACTGGGATTCATCCACATGTTTGCACCAGCAATAACTGGTGTAAAGTCTGCCCAACCTTTTAAACCTAGCACAAAAATCACTATTGCTACTATTGAGGTGACGAAAAACGCAAGATTGTAGAAAACAACAATATTTCTATCCATGATTCTCGAACGCACCGGAATAACGACCCAATTGAAAGGCAGTCTCATATTTTAAAATAAAAGTTGATTGTATATATGCATATATTTCTTAAAATGATTGTAGGATTTCAATCATTCGCTTCCAACTACTATCAACTACCCGCATTGATTATTATTGTTGTTGACAACGAAGACGACAACAAGCACAAACGAGTAAAAAAAATAAAATAATAAATTAATAATAATAATTTCAATAATAATAATACATACAACAACAACAAATAATCTGCTGCCGCTGGCCCAGTCGGTCCATTAATTACTGACGATAAATTTAGCACTACATAGCACTAACAACAACATTTCAGGTGAAAATATTTATCGTCAGTTCCAAAATGACAATTATTGTATATAATAATTTTATAAAATATAAAATATCCGAATAAGTTATGATATAATTTGTATATAAAAATATGCTGGAATTTATTATTTATTTATTTATTATTTATCAACAAAATTCCAATAAATTCAGTATGATATATTCAAAAATCTTGATGAAAAATGAAAATATTCCATTCTCGATTTCATCATGATTTCATGCTCTAAATTGCTCTAAATTACATTTTTATATCGATATAACATTATTATAATAAATATCCGATATATAATTTGATACAAATATATTGTTATTATACTTATAAATAATATAATATTTTGACTATATAATCCCATAATTAAAAACCGCCGGTATAGAAATAATGCATTTACTGACGATAAATATTCTCACCTGAAATGTTGTTGTTAGTGCTATGTAGTGCTAAATTTATCGTCAGTAATTAATGGACCGACTGGGCTGGCCCGCTGGCGTCAACGGCTGATTGCTAATTGGCATAGTATTCAGTTTTATTTTAACGGTTGTCCAACTGGTTGAAAAAAGAAACACGGGACAGAAGAAGCGGATAGTTCTAGTTCTCAATTGTTGGTGTATTCTTTTGGCCCCAGCTAGCTATTAATAGAATACTACTACATTTGTACTTTAACTTATTTGGAGTCTTACATCAAAAAAACCTAGAATAAAAATAGCATTTTAGACCATCAAATGTCCTGTCAAAACAACACAGAATATCATTGCTATTCTAATAACACAGTACAGTATGCAAATAGGTTAAGCATTTTGGCAATGCAGCATCATTAATAATAATAATAATAATAAATAATAATTATTGATAATAAAATTAATATAAATAATAATAATAATAAAATATAAAATAATAGCACAATATATGATAAAAAAAACATTGAAGAAGAACAACTAAACCGATGCACCTACATTTTCATGTTTGTTGCATCATGATATAATATGCATGTATACATATATATATATAATTCATAATTGTACATAAGTACATACGAGAATATGGCATTCAACCCAATTATTGCATCAAATGGTATCCCTGTAACCCCGGAAGATGGAAATGAAATATTTCTATTGTCACGTGGTGGAATTAGTTTTAGCGTTGAGGCGAGGGAGACAGGTAAATTTTCAGGTAGTGGTACTTTGTTTCTTACGTCTCATTCCATATTTTTCGTGGCACAAAAAATTACAACACAACGTGGTTTACAATTTATTTCGTTCCGCTTGCCTATTGCAAATATAACAGAAGAGAAATTTAATCAGCCAATATTTAGTGCGAATAACTTAAGTGGGAAATGTTCACCAGTTGTTGTTGGTTCAACGTCTGATTTTAGTTTTAAATTTAAGTTTAATAACGGTGGTTGTGGTACTTTTTTACCAATCTTTTTTATGTCAATGGAACGTGGTAGGCAAAACAGTCAGCGTTTTGCCCAAGAAGTTGTTAATAATGGCATAGCAAATGGAGCATTTGTTGATCCAAATGATCCTACTGTAATATTTGTAGAACAACCAACTAGAGCACAAGTACAACCAGTGTTGTAAGAAAATTACGATCAGATAAATACAATATTTTTAAAATAATATTATCTTGTATAAAAAAAATATTTTTTGTACTCTCTACAAGTTTAAAGTTCTCATATATTTTATTGAGAGGGAGATATTGAGTAAGATAAAATTAATACACACTTTATATGTACACAAAGTTGCATAAAAAAATGTGTTAAAATAATAAACTCAAAGAACAAACAATATTACTTTTTAAATTGTTCTCCCCTACGTAATAGCAATATCATATAATTAAGTATATATTACTCTTACTTCTCTTCTCCACCATATCCAATCGGATCCCAATCGTAAATATCTAAAATTTCAACACCAAAATCAACTGGCACTCGTTTTATCATATATAAACGCACTTTCATCCTTTTCAACATTTTTACTGTAATTGGTTCAGTCAAGACACCTTTTCCCATTTTACCATTACGTAGATTGCCACCTTTCATCTCATCACCGTAATTACTGTTATTTTTTGATGTTTTCTTTGCACCACCTTTCAAATTAATATCTTTCTTCTTCGAATATCCACCTTTCGCTCCACCTTTGCCATTCTTATTTCCATTGCCTCTTTTTTTTTGTGGTTTTGGTGCTTCAACAAAGTTATTCATACTTGGTACCATCATTCCCACTTTTTTCCCATTCAAATTTCGAATGTATATCATGTTGACGCCATTTTTATTGTCCCGGCCTAACACTTCAGCTGGCACTTCTTCCATAATACCCGTTAATTCATTTGGTAACATATATACAGGAATATCACTGCCACTTTTAAATTTTGGCAGTAATGCATCATCATTATGGTTATTATTATCAGCATTAGCCTGAGCAACAGTTAATTTTCTCATTTCGTCATCTAATTGCTCTAACTGTAGATTTTTTGCATCTTTGTTTATTTTCTTCAACCGCGAATCTGGTACCAACGGCTTACTATTTCCCACCAAATTTGGTGCAGTTGGATCCTTATTATTAGCGTTACTAGATTTATTTCCTGTAGTAGATAAAGATTTGTTCGTGCCGTTCTTGTTGCTCTTCCCATTATCTTCATCTTTTGGGGATAAAATAAAAGAAGCTTCTTGAGTTTTCATTTTACATTTTAGATCATCAACATGTACACGCTTAGTCACGCCAAATTCTGGTATAAATAGTTCAAATGATTTATCACCCCAATCAACTACACATGCTTCTGCAATTATATCCTTTCCTTCAATATACAAACAAAAAAAAGTTTGATCGCATCGATCTTGCGCTTCTTTAGATTTGGATTTTTTTTCATTGCAATGTTCTAAAATATCCTCCATATCAAAAATAGAAAGTCCTAATTGGTCAACTTCATCTTCTAATATTGCTGTTAATACACGGTGTACCATAACATCGGCATAACGACGAATAGGGGAAGTGAAATGAGTGTAATACGGTATGTTTAACGCATAATGCCTCCACGTCTCTTGCTTTGCAAGCGTACCAGCTGCAAAATATAAAGCCGGTTTCATTGGATTTGTAGCCATTTTAATTAATGCAGTAACCGTCATAGGATCTGACTTGAACTTTTGCACCTCGTTCAATGATTTTTGTAAATCACCAGCCGTGGCAGCGTTTAAATGATATCCGCGTTGCATTACTTTGCTTGTGAATTCATAAAGTTTTTTTTTAAGTGGTGCAGGATGCCTACGAATGGGTGCTAATCCACCTGAACCAAGTATTAATTTTTCTGCGACTAAATAATTTGCCAGTAACATATATTCTTCTACCAATTTATTTGAATCTTTAATTGGATATGTAAAAACATCTATTGGGCGTCCATCTGCATCACGTTTAAAGCATAGCTTTGGCTGGTTTAAAGCAAGGGACCCACTGGCAAAACGCCTTCTTCGTCTACCCATCGCAATTTTATGCATAATTTTAACATCTTGAATAACATCCTCAGGTTTATGCCCATCTTGTGGGCGTCGATTCACGGGCCATTTGACTCTGTGAACACCATCATCTTCGACATATGCATCTGATGCTTTGATTTTATCATCAATCATATCTTGTGCATTTGCGTAATCCAGCCGACAGCATGTTCTGATTATTGTACGGCCATACCATGGTGCTTTGTCAACCATTTCCCCTTTCTCATTCATAGTCCATATGCATGAATATGCTAATCGATCGGCATTTGGGTTAAGTGAACATAAATTTTCACTCAGTAATCTAGGAAGCATTGGTAAAGACTTTTGCACTAAATATACTGTGGTTGCACGTATACTTGCCTCTTTGTCCAATGCATTTCCCGGCCGCACAAAATAACTAACGTCAGCAATGTGAACACCAATTTCATACATTCCATTGCCAACATCATTTATATGCAGCGCATCATCTAAATCTTTTGCTGTGCTCGGATCTATTGTAAATATACGCTCTTTTCGCAAATCGCGCCTTTTTTGAAATTCTTCCTCAGGTATTTCCCATTCTGATTTGGATGATCCATTATCATAGTATTCATCTTTATGATTTACTTCATCCCCTTCTTTAAATAAGCGATACGATCGTAAGCATTTGTGTACGTCTTCGCTAAAATCGCCATTCAATCCTCTCCTAGCAAAACCGAATTCTTCCAATAAAACTCTAGTTTCCGTTTCAATATCACCAGCTTCGCCTATTGTACATACATAAGATCCCAGGGGAAAACGACTTTCCGCTTTCCATTTATCTGCTTCAACATTCACTTTATAAAGATTTGTTGAAAATTCATGGGGATTATTTTGAAATTCTTTTAGCATTTGCGATCTAGGCACCATCATAAACGGAAACCGTACATCCATGGGTTTAAATCTGACAAAATTATCTTTATTTGCTAATGGTTGGCCAATCTCTACCTTTGTAATTGGTTCAAGGACTCCAATATGGCCAGGCAAATGATTGCGTTTTTTTATGTAAACCACGGTACCAGATGGTTGCACATTTTTTTCCTTACAATAGAAATTTATTGTTGTTAATTTTTCTTTGGCCAAAGGGGTCAAAACAACACCATTGCGCTTTTCAAATGGTGCAAATGATTCTGATGCATTTAATGCTACACGTGGGCACCATAAAGCTTTTTGTTCAGAGTGATTAGTGTTATTGTTGTTGCTGGTTTGACTACTACTGTCGCCAATATCAAATTGTCTTTGTTCTTTCCAAGTGCTTTTATCTTTATTCAAAGACAGGACTACCAAGTCTGAGTTCAAAGCCCTATTTCTAGACACTTCGCCATCAAGATACACATCAATATCAAGGCCTTCCACCGTTACAAAGGCTTGTTGCCTATTTTTACCATTAATTCTTAAAGGCCCTTGAAACAGTGTCCCTTTCTCAATTCCATAATTCATTTCATCGTAAGATATAAACGGTGGAAAATATGGTTTGCGTCTATTGTGTTTGTTCTGGCCATTCCGGCGTCCATTTCCCCCTCTTCTATCACGGTTGTTATTGCTATAGGGCATATTAATTATATTATAAATCAAGAAATGATAACTTACCAAATGTAATAATACCGCTGGTTACCATTTCGACGTGCGTGTGTGAGGGGGGTGGATGTCCTACAAGATATACCTCAGTAGTAATAGTAGATAGTAGAGTGGTAATATAGTATTTAGTAAAAAAAGAAGAAGAAAGAATGAATAGCTATATAATAATAAAATTAATAAAATAAAATAATAAAATATAATAATAATACACAATATTAATAATACTATGCTATTGTATTATATTATTATTGCACTATTATTTACTATTGACTAAAAGTGTCATGTCATCAATATGTACTCGTAGAATCCATCCTGTCATAATATAAAACGATACACTATTGATTTTAAAAATAGTAAGAAACAGAGGGCCATTTTCCCTAGTTGCAATTTCATGAAAGATTTAAATATGGACAATCATCACAAACAATTACAAAATAACATTATAAACCTGGTGCAAAGTAGATACACAAACATAAATCTATCGTTATCGACGGTAAGAACGTCGGTTCATGCTCAATATATGCAAAATTATTAAAGTCATTAAGCACGAAAGGATTAACCACTGAAGGGAAGTATAATCCCTTGCACAAATGAGATACGCAACTGCACCAATTGTGAAAAACTCTATAAATTGCATTCTACGTATGGCTTTGGTAAGGGTGTGCCAACCCAGAACGTGTACTAGGCATTTACCCTGCCCAGGCCTAAACTTACCCATTGCTCCTCCTAATACACCAATATCTACGTACCACTTCATTCAATTATAATCCTCCAGAAGCTCTTCATTCATGTACCACCATGCCTTTGTAACATCTTCGTTTACTTGATTGTTTTCATGTTCATCGAGAAAACTCAAAATAGAGGACATTACATCCAATCGTATGCTCAACCAAGCACTTAAAAATTGCGCGGTTTTTTTTCCACCAAAACACTTCCTACAATTATGAAAATAGCATCCGTGAAAGTTTAAAATATGTTTATTTGTTTCATATTTATTTTTTGTTTCATAATATCCATCAGCATTTACATATTTTAATGATTGTATTGCGTTTAATCGTTCTTCGTATGATAACTCATCTATCATCTCATTATCTATTTTTTCACAAATAACTTTACTTTCTTCAATATTTCGCTTATTTTCAAATGGTATAAACTTTTGTCTTTGTATTTCTCTGCCTAACTCGTGTTCCCTCCATAACAACCATTCTTTTTCAACTTTACTACTTAATACATCATTTATATCTTGATACTCTAACAAAGGTTTATGCTTCCTACAGACTTTTACAAAGTCCTTTATGAATTTCTGTCGGTTCTCCAAAGTACCGTTGTACTTGGACGTCCCCGCATAAGAGCTCCTGCCATCCGTGACTACGACTGTGGCTAAACTCATCTTTCTTCTATGCAGTTTCACTTATCATCACTGGATTACTTCAGTTTCACTTATCATCACTGGATTACTTCTGAATTCCAGGAAGCCATATTGATTGATATAAAGGTAACGGATTATAACGATTGGGTTTTACGAAATAGATATTTTGACAAATTAAATACAAAATATCACTTTACCCTGGACGTTTTTGCCAGTAGCAGTAACACCAAGTGCCCTCGCTACTATGCCTTTGGAGTAAATTATTTTAAATTTCCTGTTTTATGTGTCACTACTTCGTTGAAGGGGCAGTAAACCATGAAACTGCCGCGCAAAATTGATGGCGCTGTGCCAGTGATTTGCATAGACATTCCGTTGGACCCGTTCTGTATTCTTGCTAGGCACCAACAAATTAATGCTGGGGGCATTGATGGCCAGCCTCCACCCAAATTTCTCTGTCCCGAATCTAAACAGCCCAAATGAATCACTCTTCGCGCCAACCGTAAATTGAAACTTTGTCGGAAGGCGCTCCGCATTCAGCTCTTTGAGGAGTTTTCGTCCAAACGTACCCTGGGTGAAATAAAAAGGAAACGGATTCGTCCTGAATTCCTTTGCCCAAAACCTGACAGCGTCTGCCACAATGGACGATTGTGGCGGAATGTAGGAACCCCGGTTATTCGCATTCCATCTCAAGTGGTGGGAGGAAACAATATCTGTAGCCGGCAACAAGTGAAATTTACCGATACCACATTCCTGGCTACCATCCTCCGCACCAAGGGTCAGCGCAGCGCTGAGAGCCCACATCAAGGCACCAGTGACAACTGGTATGCCGTTGCTCCTCCGGTAAATATGAAGCCACTTCTCAGCTACATTTTTACCGGGTAAATGACTGTACCCATGGTTCTCCGGCAGGGACCACGTTGTCATTAGAAACATACTGAAGGACGAGGCAACATCAAGGCAGACGCTACGCATACGGTGGTCCTTAGTTCTTAACCACTGTTCCACCCGAGCTTTGACTCTAACTCTAGGATAATTTTGCCTCGCAAACGGAAAGTAAGTGCTGGACCATTTCTAGTCCTACACCTACTTTCCACTTTGCTGATTTTCCTACCATATTAGTTTCAATTTGTTTGATATTAGTTTGAATTTGTTTGTGGTTGATATTATGCGTGAAAACGGGTTTGATGCATCTAAAAGTTCTAGATTCTGCCAAGGAGCCGGCTCTTACGCAACAACAACTTAATAACTCTTTTATGTGTTTGTTTTGTTTTACTCGGTTCTTCATGATTACTGTAATTTGTGTGGTTAGGCTTGATGAAAGACATTCATGCAATGATTGCATTTGGCCGGTATACCATCACCATCAGTAGCTTTTTCCACCATTACATGAAGCCCTGTTGCCACCGACAGGTGGGAAGGTGATTTAACATAAGTGTTAGGGTTAGGGTTAGTACGTATGATGTGCATCTTATTATTGCCATAATAATGCTTTTTTTTTTTTATTATAAAAAAATAACACATAATAACAATTAGCTATATTTCAACTACCACCATGGTATGATATTACGTAATACTAATGAACGATAATAATTCCATAGTAAATAGTGCAATAATAATAATAAAAATAATGCTAACCCCATAGTAATTAACAAACAAGATAATATAATGGATCGACACAGCAGGACACAGCATTATTATTGTTACCATTAGGGCCAACGTGTTCGATGTGTTATTCTTCTGCAATGCTATTTGTATACTATTTACAACGACACGTGCTTCACCACTAATTCACTGGTAATCATTCGAAATATTACCTACTTTTGATCTATTCGACTTATTTATACAACTAAATATAAAAATAATGGTATATTTCGATTGCCATGCATCGATGAAAACTAACTCTATTTATATTCTTATTATTATAATAACAAAACAAAAAATTATTATTATTATTATTATTATTATTATTATTACTGTATTATTATTCTTCCGATAAAAAAAAAAAAAATAAAAAAAAAATATTAAAAAAAAAATAAAAAATGAATGAAGAACAGGTTTAAATCTACAACAATTCAAATAAGACTACACAAGATGGAAAAAAAGTAATGGAATGTTACAATTGATAATACGTGTAATAGTTCAATAGTGTAATGAGATAATATATATACATAGTTATCTTCATGCAATGGTCTCGACGGAGTGTGTGGCACACACATATAATTCCATGAAACCTTCTTCTTATCGGAACGTGCAGTATATTTTCATCTATTTGCATTAGAGAATTTGTAAAGAGGGAAAAAAGATACATTAACTTTGTTCAATCTATCCATATAATTAGTTTGATAGTTTTTTTTTTGATATAAACGTTGGACTCGAAATAAGTTAATTATTTATTTTTATATAGATTCATATTAGTTGTGATAGTATAATAAATAATAAAATGTTGCGTAGCATATCAAATAATTTAAGAAATAGTAATCATTTGTTAAGACGTCATATACGTTCGACAAATAATGCTATTTTAACACCATTCAACAATGATAACAATTCCAGTAACCAACAACAACAAGTAAGGCATATGGCTTTGCAAAAAAGTCAGTTGGCAAAAAAAATTAATAACTTCACGATGAACTTTGGACCTCAACACCCAGCAGCGCATGGTGTATTGAGGCTGGTATTAGAACTTGATGGTGAAGTTGTTGAACGCGCCGACCCGCACATTGGCTTGTTGCACCGTGGAACAGAGAAGTTAATTGAGTACAAGTCATACCAGCAAGCATTGCCATATTTTGATCGATTGGACTATGTATCAATGATGTGCCAAGAACATGCATATTGTTTAGCAGTAGAAAAATTATGTCAGTTAGACGTACCACGTCGTGCACAATATATTCGCGTACTGTTTAGTGAATTGACGCGTATATTGAACCATTTATTGGCAGTTGGCTGCCACGCTATGGATGTTGGCGCAATGACACCGATGCTTTGGAGCTTTGAGGAACGTGAAAAATTAATGGAATTTTATGAGCGTGTCTCTGGTGCACGGATGCATGCTGCATATTTTCGCCCTGGTGGTGTTAGTGCAGATATACCAAAAGGTTTATTGGAAGATGTATATACATTTATTGAACAATTTGGTTCTCGTATTGATGAAATCGAAGAGTTGTTGACGGATAATCGTATCTGGAAACAGCGTTTAGTCGATATTGGCGTTGTGTCTGTTGAGGATGCTATGGCATGGGGCTTCAGTGGTGTCCTTTTACGTGGTAGTGGTGTCTGCTGGGATTTACGTAAAAATGAATCATATGAAGTATATGATGAATGTGAGTTCGAAATCCCTGTTGGAACAAACGGTGATTGTTACGATCGTTACTTAGTGCGCTTAGAGGAGATGAGGCAAAGTTTAAGAATTGTGCATCAATGCTTGAACCAAATGCCAAATGGACCGGTCCGATCAGATGATAATAAAGTTACAATACCAGCTCGTGCAGAGATGAAACAATCAATGGAATCATTAATTCATCATTTCAAATTACACACGGAAGGTATTGTTGTACCACCAAATGAAACGTATACTGTAATCGAAGCCCCAAAAGGTGAATTTGGTGTATTCTTAGTTTCGAACGGCACGAATAAACCTTATCGATGCCACGTAAGAGCACCTGGCTTTGCACATTTGCAAGGTTTGGATTTGATGTCACGTGGCCATATGATAGCTGATGTTGTAACTATTATTGGTACACAAGATATTGTGTTTGGTGAAGTAGATCGCTAGGTAAAGATTGTTTGGTTCTTCACTCCATACCAAGAGTTTTGATATCGTATCTATCATAGATAATTCCTCTGAGAAAGAAATCTAATATTTTTATATATATATTGTAATAACACACGGAAAAGTATTTTCGTATGATATATATATCTTGATAAATATAAAAAATAAAATATTATATTAAAAATATAAAATATAAGCTTGAAATCGATTAAAATTTTTTTAAGTTTTTCAGTTTTTCAAAAAACCATTTTCCTTGCGTTCAATCTTGTTGTCAATTAATCATAGTAACTTATCATATCATATGTGAATTTCACACTTGTGAATTGTTGATACTGTAACTAGCAACTGGGCTTATTTCAGTTTTTGTTACAACTTTTTCTTCATCTTTTTCATCACTATTAATTATGCCAAGATCCATCTTCATTTTCGTTAACGTAGGAACTGGATTTGATCTTAGATCATCTGGGTGGGGATACTCCATTACATATATTTGTTCATTATCATTTAAGATATCTATTGTCTCTATATTAATATATGCATTATCACTACGTTTCACATATACATACATATCGTCGGCTACTATCATAAACTCTTTATCATTCTCTATATTCCAACAAGTTTCTTGGACTTCATCTAATATGTATTGTAAGTTTGGCAAATTAATATCTGTTCCCGATGTATACATTTTAAATGACATATTGCCTTGGCATTTTGGCCGATAACTATCATTAATTTCATAATTTTTTTTGTTATTTGGGTCTAATACAACAGTCACATTTATTTCGATAGAAAATATATTTAATCCCGCTTGGGTTAACGTTGCATGTGCATTTCCCATATGCTGTATATTCGCTAATATTTATATACCTGAAATGTAACTTTAGTTTCAATTGATGTAAATAGATTGCTTTTTATAAAATAATACATGCGATGGTTTGGGTGATGGTAATATAATAAATGTGTGTGTGATTGTTAAATTATACATGTTGCCCAAGGCCTATCAGAAAAATTTTTTGTGGTTGGTGGTTTTATTATTATTATTATATAAAAAAAAAAAATGTCTTCTACCTTAAAGTTTATCTCATGTTTTTAGTGTAATAAATCAATAATAATTGAATAATAAGGAAAAGAAGGAAGAATTTTAATTACTTACTACAAGCAAATAGGAAATTAAAAAAAAGAGGGTGGCTCATATTTCAATCGTAGTCGTTATATATAAGATTTACTTCAAAACTTCAAAATTAACTGGGCTCATCATACTTAATTCCAGTATATATGAAAATTTAATAGTTATTCTTTTATTAATAATTATTATTTTATTTTTTAAATGGCCATAATTTTAAATTAATTAATAATAAATATAAATAAAAAATAATAATAAAATTTAAATGAAAAGAGGGGCTATATATTATAATATAACTGGGTATTATGGCGATATGAGGTTAATTAATAATCGAACAACTTCTTCTTCATCATAGTGTAATAATATTATTTATAATTAACTACTTTAGTATAGTAATAATAATATTAATACACTTAATAATTATGGCTTATGGCTACACATTACACATTTAAAGGTTCAAACATTCATTCATTGATTTCATTAAACAGTTTAATATACATTACTCATTACATTGTCATCGCTCGACACAACATCTCCAGGACAATTTGATAAAAAATATCAATGCTCAAAAGTGATTATATGTGAATTTTATTTTGTTTTATAATTTCCGATATATAATTAAAACTATATTTTTATATCAGTTATACTATACCCAGCAATTAATTATGAGATGCATATCATTTTTGTATAGAGACCTACACTTTTTTAATAATCAAAATGTAAATAACACTTATAAATACATTTTTATGTTCATATCGCGTCCAACAAAATTGCAATTTATTTCGTGAAATTTTCGTCTCAAATATTGCCGTAAATATTTCAGGCGTATATGAGGCAGACTATACTGATAATATAGTAAAAATACGGGGAGCTGGATGGCATAGACTTTTTTCTGTGACCAACGGAGGGGTCTTATCGTTATCACACCTGAATTTAACGAATGGAAATACAACGAGTGATGGTGGGGCTATTTATGTAGATCACACCTCAAAACTCTACTCCTTGAAGACATTTTTCTCAAAAAATTACGCTTCGAATGGTGGTGGAATATTTGGATCTGGTAAGATCACATTATTAAACTCTTCATTGGTTAAAAATGTAGCAAGAAGAAAAGGTGGAGCAATGTATGTGATTGTAAAGAATCAGAAGGACGACCAAAACTCTTCTTCCTGGATAGATGTTCGATATACATCTATTCATGATAACAGTTGCTTAAAAGGAGCTGGTGGGGGTATTTATTCTAGCGGCAATATTGTATTCTCTAATTCTCGCATATTTAGAAACAAAGCAAAAGAAGGTGGTGGGATATATTTAAATACGAATTCTGGCACAAACCTGTTCAACAGCGAGCTATCTAACAACCAGGCGGTTGGAAATGAAGAAGAAACAGATGGTGGTGGTGCTATTTATATAGTTGGAAATGCAAAGTTGTATATAGAAAATGGCATGTTCACAAATAATTTTGCTTCCGAAAAAGGTAAAGTAATATATACATCAAAATTAGGTAATTATACGCCACAAGTTACAATTGTAAATAGCAATTTTAGTGATATCGATAAAAGCAATCAATTAAAAAGTTTCGGTGGAAATGGTGGTTGCACTGGGACTAATGGCTATTGTGGGACATTTTCTTGTGCCGATCGTGATAAGAACTATCCTTGCTCTAAACTTGTACCAGACGATGACTGTGTTGATTATGAAAATACTCATCAAGGTGTCATTTGTAGGCCGTTTGTGGTAGAAATTGTATTTGAAGGCGATGCAGTAGTTGAGAACGAGGTAAACCAAAGTCGTGGAACGGTGTAGCGGTAGGCGGGTTGGGGAAACCATCGATTCAACCAAAGCAAACCAATAAACCATATCGTGTATTTTCCATAAAAGGTACAGCCAAATTACAAGTCAAGGGTATCAATTTAAATTCATGGAATGTTGCAAAAAACTCGGGGAATGACACATCTACAGGTATGAATGGCACAATTTTACTTGTAGGCGAGAAAGCTGGGATGTCTACGTCAGAATCTATTATATCAAACAATACAGCTATAAATGGTGGAGGTGTCTTTTTAGCGCAAGGTGCATCAATGGAGATGAAAGAATCAACTTTATCAGGGAATAAGGCCGAATCAATGGGCGGGGCACTATTTGTTGATACAAGTTGTGTTGCAAATTTTGCCGGGTGCACGTTCCAGGAAAAAGCGACAAATGGACCCGCCAAAGAACTGTACTTTACTACGTGACAGTGCAAGAGCGTTTACAAATTTTATTAAGCTTTTTACAAATTAATGGCAGTTTAAATATCTCGTTCGACGTTCCTTGGCCAGGGGAGTTTGAAGCATTTATTGATTTTTCGAAACTTGCTAATCTTGAAATATCTGGACTGAGCAACTTCGTTAATCCGTGTCTATACGTAGTAGATTATATTACACAGTATTATCTGGCAATGGCATTACTTCCAGCGATAGCAATTGTAACATGTCTAATGTACTTTGTAACTGTTCGTTGTTGTCGCCTCTATGACAAGAATCATATAAAAGATGAGGAAAACGTAGCATACTAGAACTGAAGATTGTTTCGCTAAACAATTACGTTATCCAATTTGTTTTTGAAACTGTAGTTGGTAGATTTGACACTGAAAATGAAAGATATGAAGATGGCAATCATACCAGCGTTGCAGATAATAACAAAAATATTGAAAATTTTGAAAGTATTGAAACGGACGAATATGAAAAGGAAAAACTTCTAGTCGCTGTAACTGCAAAAAAATTAAAGCATTATAAAATTGTTCCAGTCTCACATAAAGAGACAGAACGCAATAATCAGGGTGCAAGATTAAAGAAGTTGGGTGATAAGACGGGTAGTGTTGACGCATTCAGCATAGAATTGGAAGAGCAACATATTGAAAATGTGAAGTCAGTATCACCAGCTGTTGAAGAATTACAAAAAGATGTTGAAGAAAGTGTAGAGAAGTTGCATGTAGATGAAATAATGTTGTCAACAAGTATGACAAAAGAAGAAAATAATATGCATGAAATTCCTCGTCCTGATGATATGGAAAAAGTACAAGTTACACAAATTTCAAATTCTAAAAAAACTATACTCGATGAATCTAATACTACAATTAAAACAGAAAAAATCGTTGATGAAAGATCCCTTGCGGCCAATGAAGATAATAATAGCAATCTTGTAGATAGTGAGGCAGGAAATGTGGTAGTGACTCAAAAGCACTCAGTGTTTAGTAAGAAGCGAAAGAAGAAGCGAAAACAAAAATCATCAAATACGAAGAAAAAAATAATAAAAGGAAAGGCGTCGTTGAGGCAAAGTGTAGTTGGAAGCGATGCTATTTTAGACAATGAAATAGAAAAGCTAAAATCATTCATAAGTACAAGTGTGGATGGAAACGAAAATCATTCGCAGTTGCACATGAAAGTCGATGAGATGGCATCATCATTAAGAAGTAATTGGATGGAAAAAGATTCAAATCTGCAGTATCAAGTTGAGAAATTAAAACTAAAACTTGCAAAAAAGACGAAAGGTGAAGACAAAAAATTCAAGAAACAAAAAAAGGAAATAGATGACAGGAAAAAAATGAAGAAGGTGGACTTAACACTAGAAAAAGAAAAATATTTTAGAGATGCAAAACTGAACCATGAAGTTAAAAAGCTGAAAAAATCCATTAATAGCCTTAAATATGAAGGTGAACATGAAGAATTACATTCAAGAATTGAAGATATGACATCTTCAATAACAAACAAATGGGCAGAAAAAGATGAGGAATTAAAGCATCAAATGGACAAGTTAAAATTGCATGTAGATCTAGATCAGCAGATTAAGGCATTAAAAATGAAATTAGCGAAAGGCACTACCAACAATGATAAAGTTGAAAATGGGGTCAAAAAAGAGGTAAATGAAAAGATGAAGAAACGGAGAGTTAAAAGCAATAGTAAAGAGAAAGCTAAGAAGGTTGCTAAGAAGAGAAAAAAGGGAAAGAAAAAGAAGTCTTCGCCTCGCCCACCATCAGAAACAGATCATTTGAATAATTTACCTACCGAAACTGTTAATTTTACATGGGAGTAAATACATGATATCACAAATATAAAAACTAAACGTTTATTACTCTTCGTATAAACTAAAACAAGTCTCTTGAAATATTAAAACACTTTAATTTACTCATATGCGTAAAAAGAAATACTAAGTTACACATTAATTCAAATAAACATTAATTTCAAACAAAACTTTTAAAGTATAATTTTTTTAAAAAAATGGAATTTCATGGTCATATATATAAAATAATTTTTTTAAAAATGCTGTTGTTGTTGTATATTATATTAATAAATTCTAACCGGTACTCATTAAATCTTTAAATGAAATTTTATGCCTTTATTAATCCTCGTAATCACATATTGGTATAAGTTTTTATGGTGTATAATAAATTCTTACTCATTATTTTTTAAAGAGTTACTATTTTTTTATTTTACAAAAAAAAAATTGCGTGTGATTACATATTTTATCTTATATACGGTATTTTATTAATATCTCTTTTGATAGAGATTATACAACTTAAACTCGAGATATTTAAAAACTTAAACTATCTGGATGAAAGGCATCTTCCAGTAAATCTTGTGGTAAATAGCGACTGTACACATTTACAGGTGGAAAATTAGGCCCATATCCTAATGCTAATTTAATCATTTGTGGAGATTTCCAATATTTTTGTTGTGCTATTGCGCGCCTAAACCGATTGACAAAATGGTTTGTCGCATTTTCTAATTGTTCCTGTGAATTTTCTTCTTCTGCAGTAAGCCTTTCATCAAATTCGCATGCTCGTGGTTGAGGCAAGTCGGCTAAATATAAAATATGTTGTAATGCATCGTAGGAAAAACCAATACTAACTTCGGCTAATAGTCTATGCCATGGGTAATCCTCTGCATCTACCCCACTATTATTAGTTAACTCATCATAGTACGCAGTTAAAATTTCCCTCGTTTGTCCAAAATCTTCTTCGCGTCGAATACTTGATGATAAAAAAAATGCCAAATCAATGCCTGGATTATTTTCATGAACATTTTCAAAGTCGGAGAAAATTACACCTTGCTCACCGTCCAACAACATATTAGTACCACGAAAATCACCATGAACAATCGTTGTATTGTGATCGCCACCAATTTCTCGGGGTTTTTGTTTCGTATATACATGTGCAAGATAAGTGGTAACAACCAGACGATAAAAATACATGACTTCCATAGTAACTGACCCTGTTGGTAAATAACCATCCCGTTCATATGTTTTTAAACGCGAGATAAAGCCATCAATGTTTAACAAACCAGTTTGACGCATTGTTTCTAGACGTGTTGTTGTATAAGCGCTACCGATCCATTCAGGACCAATATCTTTCACTTTATTAAAATATTTCGAATGAAACCGTGCCAATGAACGAACAGCAGCAATGCTATTTGAAATTGGCATTCCTAAAATTTCATTGACACTTCCGTGTGGCAAATGCCCTAACATTTCCTGCATAATACAATATACTTGTCGACCTGGTACGTAATTACAATAAAAAACATTCGCAACACGCAAAGCACTTTGTTCAAAAATTTCACCACTGGAATAAAAATTGCCTTCACTGATGCACCATCCACTTAACCTAGCCTTCAGCCTTTCCAAGAAACCAGTCGGTGACATTTTTAAAAATATTTGTACTGGCCCGTCTTCTGTATCACATCCATATGTTATATCAATACAATATGTACGAACTTTTGAAATTTTCATGTGGTTTCCCATGCGTCTAAATGATATTCTTTTAATAATACCATCTGGTAATATGACACCACCAATTCTTAAACAATATTGTATCGTTTCACGCGATATGTCTTCCTCTTTGTATGGTATTTTATCTGGCTCAATTAAACCTAATCTTTCTTTCAATAGCCAGTATACATTTTGCAACAGTGCCAATGGATAACGTTGCCCCTTTGAGTGGTCAACAACAGCATATTCAGCAAATTTATATAAACCAACAGCGAAAGCTGTTGCAGAGGTAATTTTAATATAGTGCCGTTTTATAAATTTTTTTAAAAACGATGACATAATAATAATAATAATATATATATATATATATATATATATATATGCGACACTAAGCTGTATTTCGCGACAATAACGTGTCAAAAAGGGTTGTTTAAGTATGCGGATCTATATGCGTTTTATTTGCATTGCTTTTGGTTGATTACACGTTGTTTTCAAACGCAAAAAACGATAGGTAAATATTGGTTGTTGTTGCTTTGGATGTTCTTCTTATTATTATGCAGTAAGTAGTATAATAATATTTTTCATAATAATAATAATATTATATAATAATATTTTTTATTACTATTATTAGTAGTATTAATATTTTATACAGTATAAAATATAATATAATACATTATATTTTTTTTTTTCAAATTTTCTTTTATTGTACCTCGTAGTAGTGCACCTAGTCGAGTCGACAATCAGCTTACGGCGACGATGGACTACTACTACTCTCAGTATTATTATTATGATGATGATGGGCCTGTTTAAGGGGTTTTATATAGAAATACGACATCAAGTTGTGGCAAAGAATAATTTTTCCCCTCTATTCGTCCTTTATGCGTTGAAAGATAGGAAAATTAAACTTACTCCGAGAATTTTGTGTCATGAAAAATATTTCGATGTTTGAAAATGAACTTTAGAGTACAAAAATAGTACTTCTATAATCTTTGATTCTTGTAAAAAATCGATGGATTTTAAGATAATTCTCTCCATTGTGTATTTTTTATAATCTAGTAAGTACAATTAAGGAGTATGAACAGGGAAGCAAGATGAAGAAATTTGATAGGTAACAAATTTATATGCTATTACCCTTAACATCTGCACTGTATTATATTACATTATATTGTATTATATTATATATAACACTAATAACAATTGAATAAAGTTGCTCATAATAATTATTAGCAACAAATTTCAACAAAACACAACCAAAATAGACCAAAGTGAAATTGTTGAAGGAAGTCACTTTGTATTACCATACACACAACACTTGCAATACATATTTATAAATCTGATAATGTTTTGCATTAAATGCACTTTTAATATGTATGTTAAGGTGGACTAAATCCACTTTTATAGAAAACTGTGAATAATGCACTGATAGTACGATTTTATCAAAAATAGTAGTATGGTTTTAAGACTATCATAAAACGATATTTGATAGGTAAAAGCACCAAAAGATGTATAAAACATCAACGAAACACGTCTTTTTTGTGCTTTCCCTGTATAGTATATTGTACTAATTACTATACAAATAAACCACAGCTACATTTTATTTATAATAATATATAGTAATACATTATACAAACTACAACATTGTTTGTGGTATTATTTCATACAATTTGTCACGTTCTTTTCCTATCAAAGTATACGAATATTTTATACTAAAAATGGATTCACATCGATTTGGGACACAAAAGAAGCTTTTTAACTAGTTTTGAAATTTCATGATATTATACTTAAATATAAGAGAGAAGCTTCGAAATAGAACCAATCATGGAATTGTCATATTTTGGTGTTATATAGGCATATTTATACTTAATAGTAT
>Ga0099797_100562_pt1 | contig 23703 bp, 13 predicted proteins | sample Uncmet_Sort48C_1_FD_89871 | JGI IMG/M metagenome (GOLD analysis project Ga0099797, IMG submission 89871) | Marine eukaryotic communities from CALCOFI LINE 67, Pacific Ocean - C012_Sort48C_1 | ecosystem: Environmental > Aquatic > Marine > Oceanic | place: Pacific Ocean: Monterey Bay | collected...
ATCTAATGGGAAGGGGCAGTTCGAGACGGCACCTTCCGCAGCATGGGCGAAGCCATGACTCTGCATGTTCGTCGCTTCCGGGTTTAAGTCGCGGCGGCTCGACATGGCGCCGCTTACATACACCAAGATCAAATCCTTCGTCACGCCCTTCTGTAGCGCAGCAAACGTCTTCTCGTAAATCTCCATGGCCGTCTTCTTCTGCACCTGCCACAGGGGTTCATACATCAACACCACTGCCCGATCGTGCTCGCCGGCGCCATTCTGGTCGTAATCAAACGTCGACATATCGTGGTGGACGATCTCGACCTTTCTATCATCAATTTAATTTCATATTTTCATTACGTTTTATGAAGATACTATGTACAATCGTTTCATACAAATAATACGAAGTCTGCGTTTTCAAAATGTATCTTGAGACCTTCTCGTTCTGTGGCAGCTCGACAAACAGGTTTTTCGCCGATTCATAGGCGTCTTCATCCAGCTCGACGCCGAGGTAACGGCCGAAATAACCGTTCTCGAAGAAATACCGGATAGCATTGCCGGTGCCACAGCCGCAATCGATGAAAGAATAGTTCTTCAATTTCCGTTCCGCCTGCACTTTAGAAACACACAGAAACACCTGGTGCAGCGCTCCACCGTATAATGGTGCGGCCACATTGTTGGTCACCAGATCCGTCGCTGTGCGGCTATCGCGCGCGAAACAACTCCACCTCGATTCAAATATTTGGTCAGGTATTCTTCACCTTCTTATTAGTTTTCTATTTCATTCGATTTCAGCTACAACGGAGGAATAAGTGACACGCCACGAAGATCAAAAATCATACTTGTCACAAACGAACGGCTCGTACGCTAATTTTCTGACCAGACTATTCAACTCACCAGCTGCCTTCACTCTTGTGGTAAGCGTCGGAGTCGTAGTCCAGCGGCGGCTCATTTATTGACGTCGAGCGCGAGGTCTCGTCGAAGTTGGTGGCGGAGCTCTGCCCCCCCACGCTCTCTTTCGGACTGGTTCCCGGCATGTTGTGGCGCGCCGGAGCGTTAACGAGCGGCTCCTTCTCGGGATCCCCTTTCTTCCGATGCTTGCGCGCCTTCGCCGTCTGCTCCTGCTGCGAAGGTGCCGAGAATTGGGCCTGCATTATTAGTAGCTAAATGGTTTCATAATGTGTATTATGCGGTATGACCTGTCAGCTGCATCTTTCAGGCGGTAATTGGTACTCTGATATTCTGAAACCCTGAGTTTCCTACCTCCTAAGAACTCCCAAATGGACTTTTAGACTCCGGTCTCCTCTCGGTCATATGGAATCTTGAAATCCTAATAGAAATTCTTAGTCTAGTAAGGAACCCCAAGAGATTAATAAATTGCAGAAAAAACTCAATCACCCCTCACCGCACACTCTCTCCTTCACAACCATATAAATACACTCACCAAATGAACGGATTATAATAAACTGAGGGAGAAGAAATATTAATAGTAACAACCTTGAATTATTATTTTAAATTTATATTATTACCAAAATTAGAGGATATGTCTCCGTCAACTCTTTCTATTTCCCAACACCGTACGCGGAAAATTCATGCTGGAAAATTAAATATGTACGTGCTCAGCCGCGCCGTAGAAAGGATGTACGTATGCCACATCGGAGGAGCAATATCCTGCCTCTGTCCCTGAGGGGTTGTCCGCGATATTCTTGTGGAAGCTGCGGAATGCCCCGCTGAATGCCCCTCCTCCATTCGTCATATTGTTATTCGTGTGGAGGGGCGGCCGGGGCGGCAGGCCTGCGAGCGGACGCCACGAAAGCTGCGGTCCCGGAGCGTGTATGTTGCTCGGTCGTGTTGCTGGGGGCGCTGGGTTTCGCGCACTATCCTCATTCTGGTCCAGGTACACGACAGACGGCGGCCGACTGCTGGAGGTGGTGGTCACCTGGCTCCGCGCGCTGGAGAAACCGGACTGCGCCGGCGTCCCCTCCTCGGCCGAGGTCGCGGAGAAGAACGCCGTCGAGGTCGCATCCTTCGAGCTTGCGGCGTTCGGAAAATATAAGTTCGCCTCACCGCCACTACTGTCGGTTACGTGACCGCCCGTACTAGAATTTGATATGCCACCGAATGAACCCAAGAGCGGTCCGCGTGACTCCAGCGGGCGGAATAACAGGGACCCCCCACTGTTCTGCGCTGCCCCGCGGTCCTGTTCTGCTATAGTGTTTCCCGGTGGGCCACCGCTGTTACCACCGCTGTTCTTGGAACGAAATGGGCTGGCGGACAGGAGCGGTTGGAACGAGGGCATCCGCACCAGAGGGCCCGACGTGTTGCGCTGCAGGAAGCTGGGCAGGGGCGTCCGGTTGCCGCTGCTGCGACCGTCCGAAGTTGGCGACACGGTACCGCCGGGTCCCCGGAGAACGGTGGGGAAGGAGCGCAACGACGGGCGCTCCTGCTCCCCGGGGCTGCGGCACTCTCCGCGGGCTGGTGTCGAACCGGACACTTGGTGCTGGTGCGCATAGCTCTCACTGCTGCTGCTGCTGCTAGCACTGCTCCTCCCAGGTCCAGTAGCGGATTCGACCACGTCGGCGTCCTGCATTTTCAGTTCGACGCCCCGCGACTCCGTCGATGTTCTTCTAGGCTTGTCGGATTCCGACTTCATAGCTGAAAAGGCCACCATCTGGCATCTACATAGACAGTGTCATCTCCTATGTGCAAATACTAGAGTAGTAGGTTTATTATTACTCGTCTCAGGCCATAATGATGCACTATACGGTATTATTGTTCATACACTGCGGGTCCCTGTTCGGGCCCGACAAAACCGGATTTCATCTCACAACAGACACGTCGGGCACACGCACGCCACCGACCCTTTCTATTTAACTCATGCAGGGAACCCCACAAGACTGCCAGCCACGTTGTGTCTTAACGACATTACCACGGCATGCTAATATTCTCAAGGCTAACAGATATGCGGCTCATCTGGTGCAATAATATCGATTCAAGGCTGGAAACGAACACGGGATCACCAACGAATTACGGAAACAAAAATTTGGAAACAAAAAAAATATGGTGGACCATTATCGTGCACTACGCAAAGTTGAATCCGGAATTATCAGTCTCAACCTCAGTGCCAACAAAAATGGAAGAATATCGGACGTTTGTCCGCTTTTAATAATTAAGCAGCAGTTACATGCTTGTATAAACCATGTCTAATGAAAAATGATACCTCATGGAACGTGCCTGAAGAATAAATGTCCATATTCATGAAATGTAGTATAATTCAACTGTGCAAATTGTATAACCCTAGTGATACGATAGACGTCATCCTGATTACCGTACAGGAGCAGGCGCCTGCGAGAGCAGACCGAATTCGCGAATGTTACTATAATCCTTTCCCTCTTGTTCCGATACGGCGCCCTCGAACGCGGTTTTGGTCTGATCAAAGTTCTTGCAAAGCTTTACCTTTTTGTCGCCCCCGAAATCCCAACGGTACCCCACACAACCGGGGGTTTCGTCACAAACCCGCTGTGCTTGCTGGGAATCAGCAACAGGATCCGGCGAAAAACCTGTGCGTTGTTATCAAATTGTTGCGATACAAGCACATGCATTGTGGGGCCTAGGAGAGATCCTCAAACCCATTCTTATATTTCTGATTGAAGAATAGTGCAAAATTATATCATCTTCAAACATTATGAAGAAACCCGGATTGTCTGCATTGGCAGCATCGTCATACTTGTCGGCCATCTGCGGACAATCGGCAAAACCCTTCTTGCTGACGTACTGCCGCGACGCCACGACTTTTTCGTACAGGTCTCCCGAATGGTGGCTGTGTTTAAGGTGTTTGGGACAGGTGCTGTAGAGCACGCAGTTGTCCTTCCCGGTCTCCTTGACTTTCATGACGGCGTACGCCACACACGACTTCTCGCCGTCGCAAAGGGACTGACACCCGTCCTGGCCGGTCCCGACCCCGCCCCCGTCAAGCACTTTTCCGCCGCAATATTCAGATGCGGTCTTCTTGTACTGCGCCGCAGCGGCCCCCTTTTTTTCATATGCCGTCAGACCCGACATGATAGATATTCAAAATTTCATTTGCTCAGTCTGAACTCATCTTAATAAAATTGATTTGAAGTTTACGTATCTTGCATATTGATATCCACAATTGTTAATACCGTTGCCCCCCCTTTCGCATACAGGTCGCCAGTATGGTGGTTGTGTTTCGCCTGCCCTCCGCACGTTTTATAGCGCACACAATACTCGCTGCTGTCCTGCTTGAGCTTCATGGCCGCGTAATACTTGCACGCTGGATCCTCGCTGCACTTTTTCTTGCAGTCTTGCCAGCTCATCTTCTCCTCTTTAATCTTCTCCGATCTCTCCGACACGCAATAGGCATTCTCCGTCTTAATGAACAACGGCTCCGTAAGCTTTTTTTGATAATGTTTCCGTCTTTTATCAGGAAACATAGACATTTAGGTATAGACCAATTCATTTTAATTAATCTATGCGCAATAGAAAACGAAATACCTTAACATCTATCTGAAAATCATTTACAAACTCGGTCGACATCCAAGCAGCCAAGACAATGGCAATAAATATCATAAACACCTCCTGCTTCTCGTAGAGGTCACCACTGTGAAAAGCGTGCTTCTTCCGGGTCCCGCAGTTCTCGTAGAGCACGCAGAATTTGTCCCCACTGTCCTTCAACTTCATCGCTGCATAAAACCGACAGTTGGTATCGCCGTCGCAGGACTTCCGGCACTGCTCCCAGCTCTCCTTGCCCTCCCTAATCTTTTTCGAACTCTCGCTCGTGCAGTACGTGTCATCCGTCTTTAACCACTCGGACGCGCCCTCCTGCACCCCCACATGCACGCCGACGCGCCCGACGCGGGCCGAAACCTCAAGGAGCCCATAGAACCATATCGGGGAAATGCGCCACATGATTTGTTTAATTCAAAATTTCCTAGTGTCCCGCGTGTGGGCTGATCAATGCGCCACTACATTCTATAGACCTAGGACATTGACTATTTTGATAGCAAAGAGATGACGTCATCCCGAGCCAGAAACGATGATGTTGGTATACTATTCCGTTCTATGAAATCATGATCATCCCATGAAGAGGTCCTCGACGTGGATCCATGGTGGACATTATCTATAGAATGAAGGACGCACCGGTCGAACGCGAAAAAAACGTCGTCGTCGTCGTCTAACACTTCCCCCGTCGCGGGAACTTATAAAAAGATCTTATAACAAAACTTGATCCCCGGGAATGTGCTACGCAAGTAATTTCCGATCTGATCCCGCGAAAAAAACGGACATCCACTTCATCGTTCTTATTCGCTATTTCAATTAGGAGAAAATAACAACTACTACACGCCTAATGGATACGACGACAATCAGTTGCATAGAATAAATATTTTCAATAACATCTTCTAGAAAACATAAAAGATCAATTTTTTCGAGAGATAAAAAACAAAAAAATTCGAAAATGCTGTCGCGTTTTTTTTTTTTGTTTTTTTGTAATATAATGTGAATACGCGGTTTAAATTCAATGTGTATACAGATGCGGTCAGACTCAAAGTTACACGATGAAATGAGATAACGTGAATAATGCTTGCTGAGAAAAAAAGATCATAAAATATGTTAATGTACAGCGTGACTGACGTGTTGTTAAAATTTCACATATATGTAATCCTGCAAACAATGCTATGCTAAATCAATTTTCTTCACCAACGATTCGCTACTACATCCAAATACACACTCACAACCATGAAACAGACCATATATCTTCGACCGGAACCAGTAGCTGATTAGTTGCACACGGATGTCTAAAATATGAACTGGATACACTAATTCAAATCTTCATAATCGCGTAAATGACGTGTGGACATGCGCCGTTGATTTCACAATATACTTCCTGGATTTTTCTGTATGTACTTTTAAAAGGTCGGGTGAAAATGTATACGTTAACAATGACATAATAATTAATAGAAGGACAACAACAATTAATAGTTTTCGCTTGGGTGATCATTGTATGTAGAGAGACTGGCGACAGAAATAGAGAGATATGATTATGTTGCAAAATAACGTAAAACTGACACTTGTTTCTTGAATATATCAATCTGCTGAATCATCAGGCTGCGCAAAAAAAAAAATGCAGCAACTAAACTCTTCAGTTGTAGTTAATGCTAATAGTATTAAGTTACTTACTCATCAACTACGAAATCTCCATCCTCCATTCTGCTAACGGTTGCGGCAGCATCACCACTATCGGAATCATCACCTCCGGACGAGGGAGCCCCAGTGCCCGCGGCCGCGGGAGCAGGCGATCCCGTTGCGGCAGGAGCTGGGACAGCAGCGGCAGCTGGGCTCGTCCCAGCGGACGGGGCCGCACCGGTCGCAGCACCGCTGACACTGGGCGCTGTCCCACTCGGCTCCTTCTCGTCTTCCTCCACCTTCTTCTGTTTGGCATCCGTCTTCGCCTTCACAGCCTTCTCTGCCTTGTCCGTGGCATCCGCGTCTTCCTTCGCAGCGTCGGCATCGGCCTTGTGTGCCTCGGCCTTCACCTTCTTGACGGTTTCTTTGGAGCATCCCTTAGCTTCCTTCTTAACAGCGTCGTCCTTCTTAGCCTTGGCCTCCTTCTTCTTGGCGGCCGCGGCTTCATCCTTGCCCTTCTTCGTGTCATCGTGGGCCTGGGCTTCATCTTCCTTAGCCTTCGTGGCCTCCTTCTTGGCCTGTACAGCCTCGGCTTTATGTGTCGGGTCTCCCGTAGAAGCAGCCTTAACAGTCTTGGCCTTAGCGTCGGCGTCCTTCGCGTCCGCGACGGCCTTCTTGTTGTTGGCATCTGCATCCTTGTGTGCGGCGGCGGTTTGCTTGGCAGCCGCGTCGTTGGTCTTCTCCTTAGCGTCGTCGTCATGGTCGTCATCGCAATCGTCGTCATCATCGTCATCGTCGTTGTCCTCTGTACTCTTGCCAGCGGCCTTTTCCCCAGTTTCGGCAGCTTCATCCTTATCGTCATCTTCGTCATCGTCCAGCTCCACTATGTTCGAGATCGCGGGCACGACCCTCTTCACCTGGACCTTGTTCTTTAGTCGCGCGTCCTTCTTTATAATGGCATTGATGTCCTTCTTGATGTCGTCACAAGTCGACTGCTTCTGGATGGCACCTGACACTGTCTTGAACTCATCCTTGTTCAGATCGCTGACCACGTACGTGAGCACAAAAGATGGGTACGGGTTGATCTTGTCGGACGCATCACCGGACTTCTTCGCCGGGGCGGCCTTCTTGGCGGCAACAGTCTTCTTGTTATCACCCTTCTTCGTGGGGGCCTTGTCATCATCGTCGTCATCGTCATCATCATCGCTACCCTTCTTGTCCTTGGAAGGGGAGGCCTTCGCCTTCTTACCCTTCTTGACCGCAGCCTTCGACGCCGGATCGTCGTCGTCGTCGTCATCGTCGGAGCTCTTCTTGCCACCCTGCAGGAAGCTAGACCACCGCTCGAGGAAGCTATCGCCACCCTTTTTCGCGCTCTTCTTAGCGGCGCTCTTCTTGGATTTCTTGCCGGCAGCGTCTGGCACGCCCTTTCGCGACAGCTTGGTGACCTTGCACTGGTCGGCGTTGAAGCTACCGATGGCCTTGGAAAGACCCTCGCAGATCACGGTGGCGAGGCCCTTGAGCGCGCTGGAGCTGTACTTGCCAGAGGCGTCCTTGAGGAGCTCGAACTGGATGCCCTGGGTGGCCTGGAGATCAAGAGAATCATCATCGTCGTCGTCATCATCGTCGTCGTCGTCATCATCGTCGCCTTCCTCCTCGTCGTTCTCATCCATCTCGGTAATGTCGGACTTCTTTACGGTATCCACCTTGCTGATGTGTACGCCCTTCGCCTTCAATTTGGGGGACGCCTCAATGGCAGCTTGTATTGCCTTCGTCAAAGCCTCCACCTTGCTGCTCTTCTGCAGGGCGCCGCCGAGCTCCTTCTGCTTCTGGGGCTCCAAGTCCTTGACCACATAGGTCATCTTGAACCGGTTGTCGTCATCGTCATCCTCGCCGTCGCTGCCCTTTTTGGAGTTGGAACTCTTCTTCGAATCCCCCTTCTTCTTGCCATCGTCATCGTCATCGCCGGACTTCTTCTTCGAATCCTTCTTGTCGTCGTCGCCGGACTTCTTGGAATCCTTCTTGGAACCATCCTTCTTACCGCCTTTCTTCTTGGAATCCTTCTTGTCTCCCCCTTCGCCAAGTGTGATACGGGATTTTCCTTCGGACTTCTTCTTCGAGTCCTTCTTCCCGTCGGACTTCTTGGCAGCCTTCTTCTTCTCATCCTTCTTTTTGTCTGATTTCTTATCCCCGTCGCTCTTGCCCTTCTTCTTCGCGTCTTTTTTCGAGTCATCGTCATCTGCGGCTTTCTTGGACTTCTTGGCATCCTTTTTCGCCTTACCCTTTTTCTCCCCGGCGAGTGTCTCGGAGGCGGGGCTCAGACCCGTGATCTGGCATTGGTTCGGTTTGATTTTTTCGCCGGTGGCGTCGAGGCCGTGGGCGATACCAATGCACATCGCTCGGGTAAGAGGTGAACCAGAGCCGCGTGCAACCTCGGTGGAAAGAGCCTCCGCGGTAACGCCCTTGGCGAAATAGGTTCCGAAACCACCCGTGAACTTCTGCGCCACCATCATGTCCGTCGTCGCCGGCTTGGCATTGGGCTTCTGCGGGTCCGCTCCGTCATCGTCATCGTCATCATCCATCATGGTACGGTCCTTAATGACCACCTGTTTCGCGACCTTGAACGCTTTCAGCACGAAGTTCTTGCCCTGCATACCTGGGGAGTTCGCGAAGGCGGCCTTCATAGCCGTCATCACGCGGTCGATGTCTTCGGGCGAATGGAGAGCCGGCTCGACCTTCTTAGCCATGAGCTTGGGCATGTTGGAGAGCTTGAAGACGATGATGATGTCACCAGCGACAGCCGGGGACTTGCCAGAGCTGGACGCCGCGGCAGAAGCGGCGGCAGCGGCCTTAGCGTCAGATCCCCGCGTGACGCCGGACTTGGCGGCAGCCTTGGAAGCAGCCTTGGTGCTCCCACCGGCAGATGCGGCGGCACCCGCGCCGCCGGAACTGGAAGCCCCAGAAGCGGCTCCGGCAGCGGCCGAACTGGAGGCAGCTGCGGAGGCACCGGCGCCGGCACCAGCAGATGCTCCTCCTGACAGTTCCAGGAAGGAGAAGCTGAAACCGGAACCACCGGCGGCTGCACCAGCGGCGGCAGCAGCAGCGGAACTGGCGGCGGCACTAGAGGAACCAGAGGAGCCGGAGCCACCTCCCGAGGCCGCGGCCTTCGCCTTTCCAGCGGCTTCCGCGCCGGCAGAAGCGCCAGCTGCGGCACCAGAAGCAGCATCCGCAGCGGCGTGGGACGCCGCGACAGCCTTGGCCTTGGCTTGGGTCTTTGCGTGGGAGATACCTCGAGAGGCAGCAGCCGCAGCAGCAGCAGCCTTGGAATTTGCATTGCTAGCACTAGCGGGCGCATCAGGGGGGGCGACCACACTGATCTTTTCAGCGCCTGGCCCAGCTTTCCTTTGTTGAATCTTGACGACCTGGCATGTACCAATATTTACATTCGGTTTGCTCTCGATGCCCTTGGTCAAACCGTGGCAGAAACCGTCGAGCAGAGGCGACTCACTGCCCCTGGCGAGCTCCGTCGCGAGCTGGTCCTTGGTAGGAGGGGCATTGTCCTCGTTAAAATAGGTTCCCCAGTCGACCTGGGCAACGTGCGTCGAAAGAATATCAACGTTGGTGTTCTTCATGTGTTCCTTGTTTGCTGCGATTGCTGCGCCGGCCTCAGTGGCAGCGAATGCCTTGCCTGCTGCACTCTTCGCGTCCGGGCCACTCTCGCCCGGGCATTCGCAGACCTCAGGTTCACAACACGGGCAAGTTTCCTCATGCTCCGGAGGCTCCGGCACATCCGGCGGGAGACACGGCTTCTCCTTGACTATTTTACCGCCACAGGTTGCCGCGACAGCTTCCTTGACCTCCTTGCAGTTCGCTTTCTGTCCCATTGCCTTGGCCTTCTCGACAACTTCACTCTTCGCGGCAATTTCTTGCGCGACGGCTGCAGTTTTCGCATCGGCTTCGACAATCTTCTTCGAGGAACTGCTGCTGCTGCTGCTACTACTGCTGGAAGAAGAGCTACTACTGCTCGAGGATGCCGAGCTGCTGCTAGAAGCACCCGCGGAAGCACCAGCAGAGGCACCGGCGGTGGCCTCGGCGGCAGCCTTGGCAGCCTTCTTCACCTTGTGAGCTTTTTCTGTGGCGGAGTCGCCAGCGGCATCCGCAGCGGCCCCGGCGGCGTGCGCGGCAGCCTTCGCCGCGGATTTCGCTTCCTTCGCCTTCTTGGCCGGGGTAGCGTCGTCATCGTCATCGTCGTCGTCACCATCGTGTGCTCCGTTTAATGCCGCAGCGTTCTTCGCGGCTTTCTTGGCGGTCTTGCCGTGTTTGCCAGCCGCTTTCGCCGCGGCGGCAGTAGCTGCCTTCTTCACCTTGGCTTTCTTCACATCAGGGTGGTCTCCTGCCGCATCGGACTCGGCAGCAGCAGCGGCAGCAGCGCTTTTCGCCTCCTTTTTGGCCTTCTTCGCCTTCGTTGGTTTGACGTCGTCGTCACCATCATCATCGTCATCATCAGACGCTTCGGCCTTTGCCTTGGCGGTGGCCTTGGCTGTGGCCTTCTTCACAGCCTTAGCGGTCTTCTCGGGACTGGCATGCGAATCACTCGAGGCTGCGGCGGAAGCGGCGGCGGCCGCGGCCTTTTTCACCTTGGACACCTTCACCTTCTTGGAGTCACCGGCAGCATCGGCCTTGGCGCCAGCTTCGGCACCGGCGTGAGCGGCTGCGACATGCGCCTTCTTGTTCGTGGAGTCACTGTCGCTATCCTCATCGTCGTCGCCACAGTTGCTGTCATCGGTGACCTTAGCGGCGTGCGCAGCTGCCTTGGCAGCGACGTTCTTAGTCTCTTTGTGGTCATCGTCATCGCAACTGTCGTCGTCGTCGTCATCCTTGTCAGCACCCTCAGTGGCAGCAGCTTTTTTGGCAGCCTTCTTGGCAGTCTTACTGTTGCCAGCGACCGCAGTGGCTGCCTTGGACGCGGCCTGCTTGACTTTCTTCGCTTTCACCGCTGGTGCATCACCCGCAGCTTCCGACTTAGCGGCAGTTGCCGCAGCAGCAGCCTTTGCTGCCTTCTTCGCCGCCTTGGCTTTTTTTGGCGCAGCGCCGCTGGAGGAATCATCATCATCATCATCGTCGTCGTCATCGCTATCGTCAGCACCCGCCGCCTTGGCAGCCTGTTTGGCAGCCTTCTTGGCGGTCTTGGTGTTACCACCAGCAGCCTTGGCAGCGACCACAGCGGCCTTCTTGACCTTCTTCGCCTTCTTGGCTGGCGAGTCGCCGGCGGCATCAGACTTGGCGGCAGTTGCGGCAGCAGCCGCCTTCGCAGCCTTCTTCGCCTTCTTGGCCGGCGCGGAACTGCTGCTGCTAGAGTCATCGTCGTCGTCATCATCATCATCGTCGTCGTCATCGCTATCATCTGCACCCGCCGCCTTGGCAGCCTGTTTGGCAGCCTTCTTGGCAGTCTTGGTGTTACCGCCGGCAGCCTTGGCAGCCACCACAGCGGCCTTCTTGACCTTCTTCGCCTTCTTGGCCGGCGAGTCGCCAGCGGCATCAGACTTAGCGGCAGTTGCGGCGGCAGCCGCCTTCGCGGCCTTCTTCGCCTTCTTGGCCGGCGCGGATCCACTGCTGCTGGAGTCGTCGTCCTCATCATCGCAGTCGTCATCGTCATCGTCACCGGACTTCGCGGCAGCCTTTACCGCCTTCTTGACGGCTTTGGCATGCTTGGCTCCAGCCTTGTCGTCGTCGTCATCGCAGTCGTCATCGTCGTCGTCATCGCTATCGTCAGCACCTGCCGCCTTGGCCGCCTGCTTGGCAGCCTTCTTAGCGGTCTTGGTGTTGCCGCCAGCAGCTTTGGCAGCCACCACAGCGGCCTTCTTGACCTTCTTCGCCTTCTTCGCGGGTGAGTCGCCGGCGGCATCAGACTTGGCGGCAGTCGCGGCAGCAGCTGCCTTCGCGGCCTTCTTCGCCGTCTTAGCCGGCGCGGAACTGCTGCTGCTAGAGTCATCGTCGTCATCATCATCGTCGTCATCGTCGTCGTCATCATCGTCCGCACCTTCAGCCTTTGCGGCTTGCTTGGCAGCCTTTTTGGCAGTCTTGGTGTTGCCACCGGCGGCCTTGGCAGCGACCACAGCAGCCTTCTTGACCTTCTTTGCCTTCGTCGCGGGAGAGTCGCCGGCGGCGTCGGACTTGGCGGCGGTGGCAGAGGCAGCCGCCTTCGCGGCCTTCTTCGCAGCCTTGGCCTTCTTCGGCGCTGCGCCACTGCTAGAAGAATCGTCGTCGTCGTCATCGTCGCAGTCGTCATCATCACCACCGGACTTCGCGGCAGCTTTCACCGCCTTCTTGACGGCTTTTGCGTGTTTGGCTCCAGATTTGTCGTCATCGTCATCGCAATCGTCATCATCGTCGTCGTCATCGCCATCGTCGGCACCTTCTGCCTTGGCGGCTTGCTTGGCAGCCTTCTTCGCGGTCTTGGTGTTACCACCAGCGGCCTTGGCAGCCACGACAGCGGCCTTCTTGACCTTCTTCGCCTTCTTGGCAGGCGAGTCCCCGGCGGCGTCGGATTTAGCGGCGGTAGCAGAGGCGGCGGCCTTCGCGGCTTTCTTCGCAGCCTTGGCCTTCTTCGGTGCGGAACCGCTGCTGGAGTCGTCGTCATCATCATCGTCGTCATCATCATCATCGTCAGCGCCTTCAGCCTTGGCGGCTTGCTTCGCAGCCTTCTTAGCAGTCTTGGTGTTGCCACCGGCGGCCTTGGCAGCCACCACGGCGGCCTTCTTGACCTTCTTCGCCTTGACAGCCTTGGAGTCGCCAGCAGCATCGGATTTGGCGGCAGTTGCGGAGGCAGCTGCCTTCGCGGCCTTCTTCGCAGCCTTGGCCTTCTTTGGCGCGGCACCGCTGCTAGAATCATCATCGTCATCATCGTCGTCGTCATCTGCACCTTCAGCCTTGGCGGCTTGTTTGGCAACCTTCTTGGCAGTCTTGGTGTTGCCACCGGCGGCCTTGGCAGCCACCACAGCGGCCTTCTTGACCTTCTTCGCCTTCGTAGAGGGCGAGTCGCCAGCGGCATCAGATTTGGCGGCGGTGGCTGAGGCAGCCGCCTTCGCGGCCTTCTTCGCAGCCTTAGCCTTCTTCGGAGCGGAGCCACTGCTGGAAGAATCATCGTCGTCGTCGTCGTCGCAGTCATCGTCATCACCACCGGACTTCGCGGCGGCCTTCACTGCCTTTTTGACAGCTTCTGCCGTTTTGCCTCCAGTCTTGTCATCGTCGTCATCGCAGTCATCATCGTCGTCGCCGCCAGTTTTCGCAGCAGCCTTTACCGCGTTCTTGACGGCTTTGGCCGTTTTTCCAGACTTATCATCGTCATCGTCATCGCTGCAATCGCTGTCGTCACCGAGCGCCAGCTTACTCTTGCAGTTGTCCTCCGTGGCAGCTGCAGCGGCCTTTGTCGCCTTCGCCGCCGCCTTCTTCTCTTCCTTCTTCTCGTTCTTCGTCTTGCCCTTGTCATCTTCATCATCGTCGGCATCTTTGTCACCATCAGCAACGGCGGCGACAGCGTGGGCGCCAGACTTCTTCTTGCCGGCCTTGCTCTTCGCCTTGGGTGCGCCAGAACCGCAGTCCGAATCAGCATCATCGTCATCGCCCGCCGCGACCTTTGCGGCCGTGGCGGCTGCCTTCTTGGCCTTCACGGCCTTCTGCTTCGGAGACTCACCCTCAGCGTCCGACTGAGCGGCAGAGGCCTTCGCGGCGGCCACGGCAGCAGCTGCTGCGGCCTTCTTCTTCGCGGCGGGCTTGGTAACGCCGCCTTCGGACTCGCCGTCCTCCTCCTTCTTCTTCTCCTCCTTGGCTTCCTTCTTTTTGTCATCGGCTTCCTTCTTGGTTTTACTGGCGTCGTCCTTGGCCTTGCTTGCCTCGTCGGAGGCTTTGTCGGAATCATCCTTGGCCTTGTCGGCTTCCTTCTTGGCGTCAGCAGCTTCTTTCTTATCCTTGGCGTTGCCCGAAGTCTTGGCGGCATCATCCTTGGCCTTAGCTTCCTTCTCCTTGCTTTTCACGGCCTTCTTCTTGGCGTTGGCCTTCTCCTCCTTGGCATCGGCCTGCTCGCTGGCAGCAGAGGCCTCCTCATCCTTGGCCTTGGCCACTTCCTTGGCGGCATCCGCCGGCTTCGCCTCCTCCATGTTCTTAGCTGCCTCGGCCTTCTGCTTTGCAGCCTTCTTCTTGGCCAGGGCTTTCTCGTCCTTGGCATGCGCGTGGTCGTCCTTGGCGTCAGCCACAGCCTTCTCCTCCTCGGCCTTCTTGGCCTCCTCCTTCGCCTTCTCTTTGGTCGCCTTCTTGGCCGGGTGGTCGCTGGGTTTCGAGTCCTTGTCGTCGCCATCGTCACCATCGTCATCGTGCGCCTTCGCAGCAGCCTTGGCCGCCTTCTTGGCTTCCTTCTTCTCGCCGGACTTAGGGTCGTCATTGTCGTCGTCGCAGTCCTCGGAGGCTTTGACGGCAGCCTTGACAGCGGCCTTCATGGCGGCCTTTTTCATAGAGCTCTTGTCGTCATCATCATCGTCTTCAATCGACTTCATGGCTTTTTTGACGGCAGCGTCCTTCTTAGCCTTCTTGGAATCTTTCTTGTCATCATCATCGTCGTCGTCGTCATCGTCTGACTTCTTGCCGCCCGATTTCTTAGAGGACTTCTTGGAGGAGCTCTTTTTGGAATCTTTCTTGTCATCGTCGTCATCGTCGTCATCATCGTCCGACTTCTTGCCGCCAGACTTCTTGGAAGACTTCTTGGAAGGGGCCTTCTTGCTGCTCTTCTTAGATTCCTTCTTGTCGTCATCATCGTCATCGTCCGACTTCTTGCCGCCCGACTTCTTGGCGGCCTTCTTGGACTTCTTGCTACTCTTCTTGGACTCCTTTTTGTCATCATCATCATCATCGTCGTCTTCGTCGTCATCATCATCGTCGTCCGAGCTCTTTTTGGACTTCTTTTTCTTTTCCGCGTCGTCAGACTGTTTTTTTTCAAAATTATCACACGGTAGGTCAGCTATACAATTTTATTTCGGTCCCTTACCTCACACATAGACCGTGACGTTTGTCATACACAGACCGTGACGTTTTTATTTTGTCATACACAGACCCCAATCGTTTCTAACGAAGAAAAAGGAACTCAATCACAGTTACAGACGTTCCCTCAATTATGATGAAAACATCACCGATGACGCCTTGGCGGCCTGCTTACCGGATTTCGGATCCGCGGCTTTGCCGGCCTGTATCAATGATTCTTGCCATCCTTGTCGGTCATTAAATGTGCTTAATGTGGATCGTCAGGAAAAAGCAAATAATATACGTAGCTCCTCCTGGCACAGATTATCATTTGTGTACCCTAGAGCGATACTAAAGCCATAATCTACAAAATCAAGCTCTACAACTCTGACGGAGAGGCTCCTTGATAATTAAGGACGCTCGGTAAATCCGTAACGATTGATTACATTGAACATTTGAAAACAAACCTTCGCTTCCTTGGCCGCCTTGGCCTTGGCCTTCGCTTCTGCTACGGCGGCAGCGGACCCTGGCGCAGGCTTCCCTTCAGCGCCGGCACCGGACCCAGAGCCGGCAGCGGCCGACCCGGAGCCAGCACCGGATCCAGAGCCGGCCGCGGCCGACCCAGCACCGGAACCGGATCCAGACTGTTTTTTTGGATGTTCATCTTCTTCAAAGTTCATAAATGATATTAGAAACCCAAAATATCGTTGTTGTTGCTGAATGAAAAACCTACTTACTCACTACCCAGATAGAGTACTAGTAACAAATAACTACCCCGGCGGCACCCTTCTTGGCAACAGGAGCGGCCGCCTTGCCGACCGCGCCGGAGCCGGCGCCCGTCGAGCCGGCGACGTTTCCGGCGTGGCCGCCAGCGGTCTTGGTGGCTCCACTAGCAGCTCCGCCCGCCGGCGAATCGTTGCCACAGCACGGCATATCATACTGCAACGTCTCCCCTATACGTCCCGTGGCGGGGACGAGAAGGAGAGAGAGGAAGCGGATCATTATCGGAAAAATTTTCCGCTACACTCTCAGATTTTTTTTCAGAATAACTACAACATAGAAAAAAAAATTAAATTATACAGAAAAAGGGTCGTAACCACCCTAGATGTTTACAATTGTGTAATGATTTATGGACTTCAATTTTGTGGAGAAGACCATTCTGAAACTATACTCCTCTCAAGGATTGCTTCGGCTATTAATCACATCATACTTCTAAGAACTACAAAGCGGAAAATCACCGCTGAATGTATCAGGTTCGATTCTACATTTGTCCGATCCGCGACAGACTTGTAAATAATTGTGAAAATTGCACACACGGAGTGAATTAACAAGACACCTGTGTTGAAGATATGTAAAAATAGGGGCTATCTTGATCTAAACGAACAGTCGCTCTGATCTAAACGAACAATCGCTGTGGCGGTGGGCGACACACATACTATGACAATACGGAAGATTGTTGGGTAATCGTGATCGTACGTTCTTGCACGTGTATCTGAAACAAGCTTATTTTGAATGGATGCTACAAAAAATTAGAAGATGTACATACATGATACAAGGTTATGCTAGTTACATAATATGGTTTGTCGATGCTGTAGCTGTAAGATGATGTATTATGAGAATATGGTGCGATGATCTAAATATGCATGTCAGCTCAATGATAAAACGGAAAACCGCCTGACGACTACCGCCTGACGACTACTATGCACACCTCCCGGTAAGGGAATGGAAGATAATTGATATTTTTGCACTAAGCCATGTCTATAATACATGTATTGTGGGTTTCTAAGACTATGACTATCCATATATCGTCGCGCGTCTCTCTCTAAAAACTTTGCAATTGATACTGATGAAACGACTTTACTCACAGCTTCTTTGAACTTATTCACTCAGACATGTATTACATGCAACTCAATCGAACTCAATCATGCATTGTGAAAAGAAAACAAATTGAAACACTCCGAGCAACATGGATCTGTCTCGAGGAACAAGTTGAACTCTGCCCCCGCTAAGCAGTACAGGCACTTTCATTCAGACTGAGTCATTACGGAGCCCCGTCCAAAATCTTTGGCAACAATAATCGTATACTGCACCGCACCCTCGCGAGGGGCCGCCCCTCCGTTTCCCCGGGCGTGCGGAACTCCAGGATGCCCGCGTTCTGACGCACACGCAGGTCTACGAACGCCGACGCCACCACGATGCGCCGCTGCTCGAACAATAGTGGGCGGGTCGCGCTCCACTCGCTGCCGGGACAGTAGGTCGTCCACGCACCAACCAAACACAAATCTAGCCGCACCAGGAAGTTACTAATTTTGGTCGCTGTACTCATAGAGCCGCAGGCCCCAGGAATGGTTCGGCCAAAGCGTATGTTCTCAGAAGTGGTTGTACCCGTGCTATGGCCAAGTCCGGCCGTACCATCACTATGATCAGCTTCTTGGGGCTCCTGATTTTCAATGGAGACCGGACACACTTCGCCGGAAGCAGTGCTGGTGCCGATCAGAAGGTGGCCCTGGGCTGCCACCGTGGCCGCGGTCACCTGCGCACTCACACGGCCGCCGTGCAGGAAAGAGGGAGAAAGCCCGGGGGTGCCGTCGAACCGCCCCACCAGGGCGCCATTCCCCGCCGCACGCGCGTCAATTGTGAAGAGCGCGGAATGCGGATCCAGGAGCACGGGTCCTTCTTTGGTGCCCAGTTTCTTTGCTCGAATATCATCCGAAAACGACTTCTCGCCGGTGACGTCTGTGTGCACAATGTGCCCTGCCACAACTTCCGTACTGTGGAAAAAACGCATCTGGAGCGGTACTTCTTGCCTTTGCTCAGACGCAACAGTGCCGTCTCTGGAACTCACTCGCTTCTTCTCAGTTCTGCCATTGCGACCGCAATGATCACCACCAGCTTCCTCTGTACTAACACTGTTCAACACCTGCTGCAGCTCGTCCGTGAGAGGCGTTTCCAATAACAGTTCGGAAAGACGGCCAGAGTCGACGCTCCCGACCCCGAGCGAAAGCTGCATCGTCGGGCACTCCGGGTCACACCAGGCAGGAATGTCATCCGTAGCGCCAGTCGCATAATCGTCCTCTGTCACGACCACCATATTCTCACCTCGGCGGCCTCTGTCCCGGCTCCCGCGGCGGCCGTCGGTTTCCGCTTCCGCGCGTTCGCCGGACAAAACTCTCTTCTCTGGAAGAACCACCTTCTTTCCTGCCACCTCGTGTTTTTCGAATGCGGGAACCTCGACCTTCTGGGTACTTTTTTTCGCAGAATCTACTGGGAACAGCGTGGTCGCCGTTTGATGATCGTCGACCGCAACACCGGTATCAATCTCCGGTCCGGCATCTTTAAGCGGACTGACGGACTGCGATTTCTGAACAATATCTGCGACTCGATTGTGCCCGAGCATGTCGCGGTAGGAAGGGCTCAGGAAGAACAACTTTTTGGTCGGCGACGGGTTTTCACCCACGAAGACCACGCGGCCGGGTCGGGGCGTGCTCGCACGGATGATTTCTAGCGTGCTCCTTTGTGAGCGCTCGCGCTTCTCCTCAAGCTCACCGTCACTGCGCTGCTGTACTGCTTGGCCACGACCCGAAATACCACTACCCGGGGGTGCTGAATCGGAACGTCGTTTGTTCTTGATTTTCAGTGTCGGACTGTGACCAGCTTTTTCTGCCTTCGACTGTGCAACATTGAGCTGCCGGCGCTGAACGACAAGTTTTTCCAAGAGCCGCACATAAGTGCGCTTGTGTTCCCGCTCGAGCATGGAAAATACAACGTTGGGCTTATTAATACGGCCGCTCCGACCCATGTGGTTACTGCCCCTAGCAGGGTGCTTCAAGATTCCGTTCCGGTTTTGCTGGCCAGAACCGCTCATCACGTCGAACGGACTATGGTCTTTGTCTTCGTCGTTCAATAAGCCCATCCGCACGTGGTGCACGTGGTCGAGCGACTCTTCGCTGCTTGTTGTGCCACTAGTTGTTTCCTCTTTTGCGGCAGGTTCCTCCGCGGGCACTTGCTCGGTTGTCGTCACATCCTGCTCCACGGGAACAGGCGCAGACGCGCCAGGCCTGTTGGTGATGTCTGGTTCTGGAAAGACTTCCGCCGGCGCGGGGCTGGCTGCAGGTGGTGGCGTGCACGGGGGGGTGCGAGGAATTTCACGGAACGACGTGAACGCGGATTCCTCTAGCGTTCCCTGCCAGGGATGCACGCTCTCCTGGGAACCACGGGCTTGCACGCTCGAGACGTTCTCCGAACTGGGTACCTCTTGTTGGAGGGGACATCCCGGGGGATCGTTTGACTCCAGCTGAATCCGAACACTTTTGCGGCTGCGCGTTCGCACACTTGCCACGGTCTCCATCCTGGGCGCCTCCTGCTGAAGCGCACGTTCCGGCGGGGCACCTGGCTGCAGCTTGCTCCGGTCACTTGTCTGATCCCGCTGCCTCCCACTAACGGAACTTTCCATCTTACGGACTCCCGGCTGAAAAGATCGCTCCGGTGGTTTGTCCGGCTCCGGGCTGTTCTCTACTTTCCTTTTGTGCTCCCGTTGCCTCGCACTGACGGAACTTTCCATCCTTCGGACACCCGGCTGAAAAGAACGCTCCGGCGAATGGCTCGGCTCCACATTTTTCTCAACTTTTTTTGCCTGCTCACGCTTCCTCCCACTAACGGAACTCTCCATCTTACGGAGGGGCGGCTGCGAAAAACGCTCCGGTGCATGCGGTTGCTGCTCCTTCCTGGCTGCCGACGCGCCACTGTCACTCGCGAAGCGAGACGGCTTATCTCTGACACCCCCGCTACCAGTAGTGCCGCCACTACCACTTATTACCTCTGGCGCCGCACTATGTTCGTCTACGGGAGCTGCTACTGCAGCCGAAGACTTTTTCTTGTTCTCTGGAGTCTTCTTTCTCCCGGAAACGGGGCTTTTGACGCGTTCACGCGCAGTGCTTGCGGGCGGAGCTTTCGGCACGACGAGAGGCGGCCCGCCACGTAAGATCGGCTTCTTTGTAATTGTTTTGAATTGCTCTTCCTGCCGCAACTTGGCCTGTTCGAGCGCGACCATTTTGCCGCCGAGCTTCTGGTCCTGCGCTTTCAAGACTTCCCGCCGGTGCTGGAGCCGGTGTTGCGCGCTGTAGGCCTCCTGCAATGGCAACAGCGTCTTCGCTCGAGGCGGGCTCACTTCGTGGGTGGTGACGCGGCTCTTCTTTGTTGCCTCTTCCTCCTCCTTCTTGGTGCATCGTCTGGCATCATCCCGGGACGATGCGGCAGGGGAAGAGCCCGCTACCGCCGCTGGTCTATGTTTTGGCAAACCTTGGAATCTCTTCTTTTCTCGTTCCTCCATCGCTTTTTTGAAAGCTTGAAACCTTACTCTTTCGGGCGATAATAGCCGTTTAATCGCACCAAAATTGGATTCTTCGTGTCCTCGCAAAGTTGTGTCCGCTTGAACGGCCGCCGGCACGTGGGGATTCTCATGCGAGAGATCCCGTCCCACGGGGGAACCAGCGACCGACCCGTCCCACGGGGGACAACTCCTGAGGTCGTCCCGTACGACGCCGGTTCGTCGGAGCGCAAACGGGCCGTCGGACCGATACACCGGGTGCCGCGCGAATTCCGCGACCGTCCTGCGTTCCTGGAACTCTCGAGCGACCTGTTTTCGGCACTGATACAGGTCATCTTGTGGCGATTCTGTGACATTCGGCCTTTTTTCCGCGCCTGTGACTCCCTTCTGAGATGACCTACTCCCAGAAGCTTTGGCCACAATTGTTTCTTTATGCCCCAATGGAAGGTGAATTCGCTCAGGGACGGCGCGCTCCACAAGGTCGTTCGACATGGTCTTTCCAAACACCGCGCGCAGCATGGCGGAGTCGGCGCGAAACTCCGGGGTACGCGACCGGGAGCGCGACCCGTGGAGAATCGGGGGCGGAGCTCCAGGGTAAAAACAGAAACTGCGCTGCTGGTTGTCGTCGTTCTCAATATCATTGCTAGCATTATGATTTCGTAGCGCGGCACTAATAACACACGCAGACGATACCCCTTCACAGAAGCTTGCGGCCAACTGGTTTTCCTCACGACACATGTCTTCGCCACTCTCCTCAGAAATATTTTTTGTCCGGTCAATTGCTGGTTATGTTTTTTTTTATGCGAAACCCATAGCATAGATGAATTGGCGATCAAAGTTTAGTCGATTACGATGTGGCACACGATGACTGTCATTACATTAATAATTATTCTAGTTTAGTATCAGGCAAGACCTTAATTCATTGAATCATCATCATGCCTTCGAAGTGGGCGTCGCGCCCAGTGTGCCTTCGTAATCCGCGTTTTGATGTTCGCCCTCCGCGGCGCTAGCGCTGCTTCCCAACATGTTCAGCGTGTTCATGCTCATGAAATTCCGGTTCGGGGCGGCTTTTTCAGTTTCCACGGGTGACCCAATGTCCTGGACTTCATCATTCGCGACGAAGACCAAACAGAAACATTCAGACTCATCCTGGCTAGTCACCAGTTTTTTCAAATAGGCCCGGGCGGCTGCGTTGGGCTGCCCGTCCTCCAACAGCCACGGCGTCTGGTTGATCGAGAGCAGACGCAAATTCTGTTTGCGGGCCGCCCCGTGCAGCCGCTTTGCTACCACGCCGCTTTCCACGAGCTTGCGCACGACGCCTTTCGAACTCAATGCCATGCCGATGTCCTCGCCCGGGTGTACCACCACGTGGAATTTGGAGTCGCGGGGCGCCGGCTTCGCCTTCTTGCCGCTTTTTTTGTGGGGCGATTTTTTCACCGGCGGTCTGCCGTGGTCATCGTGTTTTCGCTGGTGCTCCGGCGAAATTTCGGTAGGGACCGACGATGACGAAGAGGCGTTGTCGGGCACGCCCGACGCCCCTTGATCCTCGCCACCGCGCTTCTTGCGGCGGAACACCTTCGGCGGCGACAGCTTCGGCTTCTTTCGGCTAGAACGAGTCGTCTTTTCGCCGGCCGCTACCGACGGCTCCTCACCGCCGGGCACCTCTTCCTGACCGCCAGCATCAGTGAGTATCACGTCTTTTGGGGATGCAACGTCTTCGTCTCCTGGCGGTTTTTCTGTCTCCTCTTTGCTCTTTTTACCGCGACGCACGCGGTCCAATAGAGGCGAAAATTTCACTCCCCGTTTTTTCTGCTTTTTCTGCTGGTGCTGCGTGGGAAAACTTATCTCTTCTATGCTCGACGAACCGCTACTGCCGTCCTTTTGTTGGGTTTCCGGAGCCTCTTCGCCTCCATCAGCACCAGCCTTCTTCCGACGTCGCATGTTTATGCTCCACTTCCGACCTCGTGGCCTACCGTCCGAATCTTCTGTAACCTGCGCCCCGTCAGTGTCTTCGGCGCCCGTCTCATTCTCTGGCTCGTCGCCTTTGTCAGAGCCAGCTTTTCTCCTGCGCCGCATCTTTACACTCCACTTACGCCCTCGTGGCTTGCCGCCCGATTCTTCCGCAGCCCCTTCCGGGTCTTCGGCCCCAGTGCCGCTCTCTGGATCCTCGCCTTGGTCAGTACCAGCTTTTTTTCGACGCCGCGGCTTTATACTCCACTTGCGACCTCGTGGCTTGCCGCCCGATTCTTCGGCAGTCCCTTCCGTGTCTTCGGCTCCAGTACCGCTCTCTGGATCGTCGCCTTTGTCAGAACCAGCTTGTTTTCGACGCCGCGTCTTTTGCAGCCGTGGGGTCATCTTTACACTCCATTTTCGACCTCGCGGCTTTCCATCCGGTTCTTCTGTGGCTTGCTCCTCAGCAGCCGAACCACTCACATCGCCCGGTGCGGCTGTCCCGTCTTCTGGCGGTGATATGGCTGCGTCCGCGGGAGTCATATTACTGGACAGTGGTTGGCTCCTTTGCTTTTTTTGCTCCCATGAGGTGGGGAAACTCATCTCTGTTATGCTTGACGATCCGCTACTGACTGTCTCTTGTTGGACTTTAGGCACCTTTTCGCCCCTTTCACCTGCAGCATCTTGCCGACGTCGCAGCTTTGGCGACATCTTGACACTCCACTTCCGTCCGCGGGCCTTGTCGTCTGACTCCTCTGTGGCCTGTGCTTCTTCAGTGTCTTCGGCCGCAGTACCGCTCTCTGGACCATCGCCTTTGTCAGAGCCAGCTTTTTTTCGACGTCGCGTCTTTATACTCCACTTGCGACCTCGTGGCTTGCCGCCCGATTCTTCGGTAGCCTGCGCCTCTTCATTGTCTTCGGCCCCTGTCCCACTTTCTGGACCGTCGTCGCCTTTACCAGAGCCAGCTTTCTTTCGACGCTGCAGCCGTGGGGTCATCTTTACACTCCATTTTCGACCTCGCGGCTTTTCACCTGATTCTTCTGTGACTTGCTTCCCAGCAGCCGAACCACTCACATCGCCCGGTACGGCTGTCCCATCTTCTGGCGGTGTTTCGGCTGCATCCGCGGGAGTCGTATTATTCGATAGTGGTCGGCTCCTTTGCTTTTTTTGCTGCCATGACGTGGGAAAACTCATTTCTGTTATGCTTGACGATCCACTACTGACTGTATCTTTTTGGACTTCAGGATCCTCTTCGTCCTTTTCGCCGCCAGTATCTTTCCGACGCCGCAGCCGCG
>Ga0099797_100564_pt1 | contig 23649 bp, 29 predicted proteins | sample Uncmet_Sort48C_1_FD_89871 | JGI IMG/M metagenome (GOLD analysis project Ga0099797, IMG submission 89871) | Marine eukaryotic communities from CALCOFI LINE 67, Pacific Ocean - C012_Sort48C_1 | ecosystem: Environmental > Aquatic > Marine > Oceanic | place: Pacific Ocean: Monterey Bay | collected...
ATTGCTAAAACCGGTACGGTCACCTACTCGTACTGTGTGAAGTTGAGAGTTGTGAAGTAAAGTTGTTGAGTGTAGCTCAGCACGAGCTGCATATGCAAATGCATTTCCCACTGTGTCGTAACAAGATAGATTTCCCACGTCGTAAAAATCGTAAGCCGTTCCCACCGTTGCAAGCCGAAGCCAGAAAGTCATGTGAAGCAGTATCAATCAGTTTCAGACAGACATTCAATTCATCATCCTTCTCACTCAACCCATACTCACGCACATCGTAATCTACCTATACACCCACGTCAACCATCATTGACCCACCTCATCAGTCATCACCTCACATTTACCACCCCAAGTACATGCTCGCCTGTTCCCAGGCTCCTAGACTCACCGCAACATTTGCGGCTCCTAAAGTGATTGCCGCCTTCGTAAACCATTGATTATTTCGCAAATCAAACACCTCCCTCAAACCGGCTCCGCTCCCACCGACAACGCCGGGCAGCGCTTTCGACACTAAAGCGCCGAGGTGGAAGCTCTCCTTCCCGGTCTTCTCGTCTATCCGCACGACACCAGTACTACTCAAGTGCTTCCGCAAGAACTTGAGCGTGTTCTGTAAGAAGGATCTTTGCCTAGTGTCCCACCCACTATCCTCGAACTGTTTCCTCTTATCGACCCTAGCCTGCAGCTCCTCCAGGTTCAAGCTCTCCATCGCGTTTTTCGTGTCCGTGACCCACTTGCTGAAGTCCAACCGACCACCGTTCTCTTTAGTTTTGAAAAGTGCATCACTGTTCGCTTGGCCGAACTGCACGTGCAGCTCACATCAATCGTACATGCCGAGGATGACTTCTCTGTTCGCAATCAACAACGTCGATATGAAGAACAGCACCGCATGGCTACCGTTCGCTTGGAGGTTGAGGAACTTTTGGTTCTCTTTCGATATCTCGCCGTCGTCGTTTACCGAATCCACTTCATCCAACTTCAAACCCCGCAGCTCCTTCAATACACTCACAGAAAAATCATCAGCAGTAACCCGCTCCTCGTCAGTGGCACTCTCTTCGACATCAACTTCATCCCTCAATCGCGACGCCTTCCTACGCTCTTTCTCTTCTCACTCCAACAACTTCGAGAACTTGCCCAGCATCGCTCCGATACTTCACTCACTAAATCACTAGATCGAGCACACTACTACAACGTGCTTCACTCCGTGATAGAGTGCGTAAACGCACACAGGATCCAGCTGATGGCGAAGTGCAGCGAAAGCTCGTTCTAGATGATGTGCTCACTATAATTCCGCATCTAAATCAACGATGATCTCCTGAATAAGATCGAACAACGGGAACACCGTGATGTTGAACGCCTGATGCGGGTGCAGGAACTCCTTGCAAAGCGTCAGCTCATTAAAATTTTTCGAGCAGTGCGAACAGTGGGGGGAAAGGGCCGAAACTCATCTTCCCGTCGTCACTATCCTACGTGATGTCCATGACTTCATCTCACAACTTTCTCGCATCATCCCTGATTTTATCCAGCTCTCACGCTCGTAGGTGCGCCTCGTGTTCGTCCTTTCTTTCATCATGTCCACTACTAACCTTGTCCGGATCCTGTTCATGATCGGCGACGTCTGAGCGCATATCCTCAGGAAGGTCCCGCTTGTTCTTCTTAGGACTCGGAGACTTGGTCTTGCTGGGACTGCGACTGCTACTGCGTGACCTGGCTTTCTCCTTCGCAGCTCACTTCCTCTCTGCCTCCAGCTTCCGGTCCACTAGTGAAGCCCTCATGCTCCGATTGCTTTAATCTTTCGTTCCAAATCCCTTGACCTTCGTGAATTTGCTGGAGCGCGAAGCGAGCTGCTTACCCGGAGACTTGCCAACCTACTTCCCACTCTTCGCCGGAGACTTCCCGTTCGTAACCGGCGAAACATCTATTTCTTCAACCTCGACAACATCCTCTTCTCCGCTGAAATTCACCATACAGCTAGCGTATTGTTCACCTCCTACCATACACACTCACTCTCAGATGATCAACGCGATGTCGTGATACCCCTGGTAGTACCGATACGGAGCTATACCCGTTCCCGCATAATGCGCTCCTGTGTGGTGTTTCATGAAGAACCGCGTGAGAACCTGCTCCAAAAATGCTCGTTTGTGTGCAGTTTCTTGTTCGTTTAAGTCTCGGTGGATATCAAACGAGAAACACGATCTGATGACGTCAACTTCAATCACGTTCGCATCGGCTACGACGACCTCGTCGAAAACCGGATCAGCTACTTCGTCATCAGGCGATTCACGACCGTTCTTAGACGAGTGACCATTAGTGCCATTGGTCGTGCCGTTAGTCGAACCTGCTCACTGGCCTGCTCACTGCGCGTACTGCGTCCACGAATCGGCTCATGAGGAAGCCCTAGTCGTTCGCTTACCAGCAGCGTCCACGTCACTCAGCAACAGCTTCTGCCAGACCAGCCTTCTCCATCGATCCCGCTCACAAGCAAGCTGCTGCACCGCGGCCTCGGGGACTTCACTAGACGAAGGGCTTACTGCCGATTAGTTGAGAGTATAGAGACTCGCGCAGCTCAATCAACCGGCCCTGCTTCACTAAAGAGACGAGCTCCTCAGGTCTGGAGAGGACAGACTGAGGGCCCGAGGATGACGAGGAAGAGGAGGGCATCTTATCAATTGACAGACTTATGACTTATACTTGCTACAAAACTTGGTGAGGTGTAACGTCGAAGTGCGGTAGTTAATTCATCGATATAGCCGAAGCGGACTACGATAGGATAGGCGCTGATAGATAGTTGACAAATTAGTGGTAGTTCGTCCCACAATGCATAGTCCCACTGATAACAAACGTTTGACCTATCATCTTCTTCAGGAAAGTTTCACAAGTCATCAGTGTTCTGTTTACGTTTGCGATTTATGAGATCACCCAAGGCTAACAATGACTGTTTAGCCGAAGCATGAGTAGTGCTGCAGGCGACTAGACTCGCTAGACCCAGGAAGATTCTAAAAGTTCAAACAGAAGCGATATGACGCTTCAGAAACGGCTTTATTCGTGTATGCTATGCTCTTGTTTTCGTATGTTGTACAACTCTATGTCAGTTATCTATATGCAATGCTATGTCAGTTATCTATGTACCTCGACTGCGACTAGTCACTACTATGTTCGACTTCTAACTTCGACAAAGTCCCATTACTTATGCGGCGTAACCTCTTTAACCGGTTCCTCCCGCGGTTGCATTCGCGGCACCAAGAAGTGTCGACCCGCGTATGCGATGATAGGTCTATCTGAGATGACATCACCACCTGGCTTGATCACCCTATGAGCATCGACTTGCCACACAACTTTGTCATCAGCACGCCTGAACAGCGCGTTCACTTCCCTATCCGACAGTCCACTACCTCCGCCCATCGTGCTGCCCGTAAGCTCGTACTTCATCCAGTCGTTCGCGTCATTCGTACCCCCGATTGCGTCGTCCCTCGACATAACGTCGAAAGTCACGCCACCCAGACGGATCGTGTTTTTGTAGCCGCTCTTGGTGGGGGTACCTTCACCTCTCTTGTTCATGTCATGATGACTAAGGTCGCTCCCGAGCCAGTCACCTCGAGACCAAGGTCGATTTTGTTTCTGGGACTCGTCATGGTCCTGCTCCAATAACTCGCCGGTCGCCGCAGAAGCAGTATCCGAGTTCGGTCTTGGGTTGAAGTCGACCGACAAAGAAACATCAGACTTCGCAGGATCAGCCGAGGAAGAAGCGGAAGATGCCTTGGCATCAGGCCCAACGTTGAGCATCCACCGACCCATCATGCCTGGCGCATGATCAGACGACGTTTTAGATCCCGATGAGCCAAACACAAGCTCCGTCAACCTCGTAAAAATACCGCCCTGATACGGATGGCCTGTGCCGACCTCTTCATCAACTGGAATATTATCACCGCCGTTCTGATATCCGAAGTCTTTCCACTTGGTGCCCCTGTAGTTGGTCTTGGTGCCATTAGGAACACTTCCAAACGCTTTCTTCTTCTTCGGCTCCGACTTCGACGCTAGATCTGCCTCGAGCTTGGCGTGAGCTTCGTCAAGTCGTTTTTGTTCAGAAGTTTTCTTACCCCCGGGCGTACCCTTCGGAAATTTACCTTCCTGAATCAGTTCACTATCGAACTTCATTTGCTGGTCCTGTAACTCACCCTGGTCTACACTGTAGATAACCGCCTTCTCGTTAGCCGGAGCCCAATGTTCAGCATCGGCGTTTGGACCGCCAACCCACTCCAGCTTCGGCTTCTCTACCGTGGATGGCAGCACAACGTTGGGATCGACCACTGGTTCGAAGTCTTTCACGAAGTTGTGCAGCGCCGGAAGCGTAACGAAAGCTTGGCCTTCAACGTCATTTGCAATCAACGAGGTGATCTGTGGTTCCTTTTTCTGGCCAGCAACATCATCCTCCAACGGCACAGGCGCGTCATACCCAAACCCGGACACCGTGTAGAATACGCTCGCATCCTGAGCATCCCTCAACACCAGTCCAGTGCAAGCGTCAGCACCCAGGTGTTCGTTCTTGTATTCAAGCGGCATCACGCTATCCAAAACGCAGTGCGGCTTGTGCACCTGCCGGCTGTAGCTTTCCGTATATCAGGTTTGGCTCACTCGAATATATGTCAGGTTTGGATCACTCCCAGGGGGATCCTTGTCAATCAACATCCTGTCCACCTCCTCCTTGCTTGGCTGACCAAAAACACCTCCTTCCATGCCCTCCTTAAACGCGACGTTGCCATACTTCGGATCTCACACCAACGTATCCCTCAGGCCCGCCGCAGTTACCGCTTCTTCATCTCCTCATCAAGTTTATTGCGGTCCCAATTTTCGACAGCAATTCCAGGCTCACCCTTGTTCCAAGCCTCTTGCTGTAACTTCAGCACCTCATCGAGTGAGACGCCGGCGGGCGGGAGGTTCTTGTAGAATTCGTTCCATGTGGCCCTGAAAACCCTCTTCTTGTCATCTGATAGCCCGTCGTTCGTCCTCTTCAGAATACCCCTAGCCTTCGTCAGTTGGCTTTGCGCGTGGCACGGCGTGCCTGCCCAGCCGACGGTTGTAGTTTTGCAGATGGAGTTGATGCCCGCATACCAGCCCAAAGCACTGTAGCCTTCCATGTGCGGCTGCACCTGCGTCTCAGCTCTATACTGCTCCCCACTAAGAGCGCCCGCCCCACCTCTCAAATTCGTCAGCCGGTGCACCTCTTTTTCAACTCCCTCCAAAGTATTTTCGTCGTCCAGGTGATGGTCAACGTCATCGGCCTTCATATTCAGGAACTTTTCACTAATAGTCCGACTCTTTCATAGGATCCATTGGGTTAAGCACCCCAGCCGCGCGCTCCGGATAAAACGCGAGGCTCATGATGTTGCTGCCGCCCTGGTTCGTGTAAGTCAGGTGTTCACGCATGTGCACCCTCAGCTTCGCCAACGGATCGGGAGCGGAAGACGCCTTTCTCCTGATTTTACCGCCCGCAAAAAGATCGATTTTTTTGGCTGCGCTGCCATCGGTATCGTACAGCTCTGCGAACTCCTTTTCGGTTTCCGTCCCCTTCGCCAACTGCTTCGCGGACAGAGGAATAGGCAGTCCGGTGGTTGTGACCTGCCATTTGGGCATAAAAGTGTCCTCCTTCGCCTGAAGGTTTTCCTCATCCGCATGTGCTGAACCCGGAAATTCGCCTGCGAATGTGGATGAAGGCGCCATGCCAGGTGCACCACTTGCGTAACTGGCACCAACATCCCGTTCGTCAGCCTTCTCAAGCAAAACATCACGACCACTACCACCAACCTTATCAACACCATTAACCATATCACCAGCCACCACCGGCCCATCCGTACCTAAACCCTCAACAAGCTGCGCGTGCACCAGAGCAGGGTCGCACATCAACATCATGTCTTGGACGTGTTCGGCACCGCCTCCGCTCTCCATATAACTCTTCGGTAATGGCGTTAGCTTGTAGTTGCCGTACTCACTTTCATCGAATCTACTCCCATCCTCATTCTGCACCGGCTGCCTCGCCGTTTCGCCGTGCGCATCTACGAGGGTGACGAAGTGCAGCAGTGATGAAGCGGGATCTTTGGCAGGAACTGGACGTAAACGTTTGAGATACCTACGCTCTTGTTCAGTCAAAAGACTGTTGCGCAGGGGCGCGTTCTCCCTCGCCCACTCCGCATTTTCACGCGTCCACCAGGCACCTGTGTTTCTCTGAAGCCTGAGCAACTCCATCCCAATATGGTCCGCTGGGTCGTGCTCGTACATCAGATCGTGAACACTTTTTCCGTAGGCAGATGAAGGTTTAATCATTTTTCCACCCGGCGTGCCGACGTTTTCAACTTCCTCACTACCACACGCTCACCTCACGCTCAACCTTCGCCCTGTTCGGCCTATCGACTATCGAAAGCTTCCGCTCCTTCTGGACCACTTTCTCCACGCCTTCCATGAGTTTCACTTTCCTAAAAGTCCCATCCCTTTCAGGGTCAACTATCCTATCCTTCGAAGTTCGCGGCAGACCAGCCGCATCTTCAGCGCGGATATCTGTGAACCCGAAGAAAGGGGGCAGCCCGGAACCGTGGTAGTTCCCCCGACCACTGATGAGCTCACCTACTAAATTCCGCGCGGCATTGTTACTAACCTTTGCCGTTAGCACCGTAGGAGGCTGCGGCGCCGAGACCCATGAACTTCTTCTCTGCTCCTTCGGCGTGCTTACCCTTCCCAGCGATAGACTCGTGCGCTTCCTTACCAGCACCTTCATTCGCTGTAGCATCCTTCTGCTCAGCATCCAATTTCTTCTGCGTCTCCTGTTCCACAACTTGATTCATCCCCCCGGTGCAAGATCCATGCCTCACAGACGATTGTCCTATCTGCAACCTATTGATGTCCTTGATGTTTTTGTACATAAAGTAGCCGATGTTGCGACGGCCCTGGTGTGCCTGTCCTGCGAGGCCGGTCGGTAACGCAGAACTCTGCAAACCAGCACGTGCGAGGCGCAGACTGGACTGAAGCGCATTGCCAGCAGCTCTGTGCCTGGGGCTGCGCTGTACGCTGATAGCCGTCACAGCTGACAGAAAGTAGCCAACGGCTACGAAGGCGACGAGAAATGGAATCATCTTTTTCTTTTTTATGTGACTGTTGACGTGGTCTTTTGTTCAGATTCTCCCTACGCCTCGAAACTCCCGAGGTGGTACTCGAACTCGAATGACTATGTAGACCCCTGCAGAGTGTATGAATCAAGTAGAAGATAAGTGAGGAACTAGTTAGCGAGCGAACGAAGTGAAAGAGTACAAGAAAGTTCGAGATGAAAGATGCAAGACAAGGCAAAGCGTTCAGAGCAGGAAACGCGAACAAGGTCATGCGTACAGCAGGTTCAATTAAGTAGGCAATTGCAATAAGCAATAGAAGAGCAAAACTACAGTCAGTCAGTTGCGCTATGTTGTGCAAGCACTTCGCTTTTTCTATGGTGGTCAACACCACGTTCGTTCAAAAATGTTTCTAGTTTACAGTAAGCGTCTCTCTGAGCCACCTAGACCTACTCAACAGTAGCTTCCTTAAGCTCCAAGCACCCCCACCAGCCTACTTCCCTCTCCATTCGAATTTGCCTCATGCATCGTGAACAGTCCGAAGATGATCGCTATCGTGCTCCCATGCAGACCAAACAACCCAAATAGCTGCATAGCACTGAACGTTCCGCTCACCGCCTTCAACACCAGCTCTTTCGACTGTTTCGCAAGTTTTTCTGCCATTGCGTCCTTCTCATTTCTCAAGCTTAACGGTAAGGGCGCATCCACTCCCCCAATTTTCCCATCTTGTTCAGTCGGCGGCAGCACCGTATAGCTTGCTACGCAGCAGATGAGCTGCGCGAGGATGGCGTAGGAGGCTACAAACATGGCATCCATGACCCAGCCTGGGGGCGCGCCTTCGCCATCAGTTATCTCACTCGCCCGCATCCTAGCCGCAATACAAACACAGCACACCATCGGCGCGAACCGCACCGTGTCAATACACGCCGTCAAACAGTTCATCACCTTCTTGTAGCTGATCCCAGCGAGTTTCTCCACCGTCTGGCCGATCATCAGCGCCAGGTAGATGCCGAAATATTGGCACGTCAGATTCAGTACACAGACGACAGCGGGTGCCATTCCTGGCGTAGGACCATCCTCATTTTTTAAAGTCAAGATGCTGTAGATCACCGCACTGAATCCCGCGTACATTGCTAAAACCAGAGCATATCTGACGACTTCCAGCACGATTTGGATATTTTTGTTCGAGGACTCGTAGATGAGATCACCTTCTATGGCTCCTGGTGCCGGATTTTGCTTCACGCTGATGCCCGCAAGCGGCCCGATCAGCACCAGAATCAACTGCAGGAACACACTGCCCGTGCATGCGAAGAAGGCCTGTTGAGCCCACGGCTGCGGAGCGCCAGCAACTGGGTCGATTTGAAGCGCCCTGAACCGCGCTGCGATGAACAATATCGAAAGCTGCGGCGCAAACGCGACAGTCGCCTTCGCCACGTCCAGCGTAGCCTTCCACGTGAGCAGCGCAGGCGGCTTGAGCCGCGGGTCGGTCACGTATTTTTCCCAAGTTTCGATAACTTTAATTCCAGTGAACACCAGGAAGAACTGCGTGCTCAAAATAATGACACACAGCACCGCGGGTGAGACCTTCGGCGCTCCGTCGCCTCCGAATATCTCCTTCGCCTCAGCCGCTGATAGACCACAAGTTTCGGGTGTCATGGTCAAGGCGCCTTGAACGACCGTGGCTGCGCCACCGTACAAAGCCAACAACGCCAACTTCTCAACCACGTCGAACAAGATCAGCACCGGTTGACTCCTAAGCTTCGAGTTGCTCAGGAAGAAGGCCTGGCCGAAGATCAGCAGCGCCTGAGCCAGCACCGCGAATGACGAGGCCATCATAGCGAGTTGAACATATTCAGGAGGTGCACCTGAGTTTTGCGTCAGCTGATTGCTTCTCATCCTCACCCCAAGGAACATCACGCTCAGCATCGGGCAGAAGAAGCAGGTATCCTTACACCGTTCAAGCGTTTTCGCCAACATGCTCGCATTGTTGTCGATTCCGTTGAGGTCGTTGTACTTGCGCACGAAAAACGCACCGGAGTAGACGATGAAGAACTGTGAAGACAGATTGACGATGCATTTGATCGTTGTGCTAGGCGGCGGGCTGCGCGGCCAATAATTATCTGAAGCGTCCCCGTTCGGCAACAGCGATCCCCTCCCGTTCGCCGTAGCGGGCGTGATCTGCACAACCCCTCAAACGACGAGAGAGACACCCAGGTACATACCCGCCATGCCAAAAACTCTTGCGAACTCCATCAGACCCGCGAACAGCATCTTCACCAGTTCGCCCGCGCTTGCAGGCTCTGCTTTTTCTTCCTTGATCCCAAACTTAGCGTTGATATCATTCACAGCGACCATCTTCTTCATTTTTTCCGTGGGTTCGTTCGCATTCCCATGGTCTTTCGCCGCAGGATTAGTCATCTTTGCCGCTGCGTTCCCAACTTGAAGATCCACATCCTGACCCGCTGGTGGTGGAGGTAGTTCACCGATCTGCTTACTAGTTGTCGTGCGCACCCGGAGTCAATAACCCTGAGATGATCGCGGTGATAGCCTGCAGCGCCACTGCACCGCTCGCGAGGACCATAGCGTCCTGCGCCCATCCTTGTGGCGCGCCACCTGCTACCACTTCCTGCGATCGCATCCTACTTGCCAAGAATAACACAGATAACGCCGGAATGAACTTGCAGCTGAAGACAGTCGACTGGATGATCTGCATTGATTTCGTCAACGGCAGCCCTGAAAATTGGCGAACCGTCTGGATGATGATCAGGAGAAGGAAGACCGCGAAGTACTGCACGCTTAAATTCACAATACACATGGTCGCCACTGGCATAGACGGAGTTTCACCTTCAGCCGCCTTCATCGCAAATATAGCCATCGCCACCACAACAACTCCGCCGTAGACTCCCAGTAGCAGCGCATATCTCGCTAAAGTGAGACCGATCTCCACATTCTTATTGTTGCTCTTGTACACAATATCGCCCTCAATCTTCCCAAGTTCTACCTGGATTCCCGCATACGGCCCTCATAGGATCAAGATGCACTGACCGAGAATGGCGAAGCTACACGCGTAGAACGCGTACTGCGCCTCAACCGGCGGGTTCCCAGTCTTCGGATCTAATTGCAAAGCACGCATCCTGCACGCGATGAACAGTATCGCTAACTGCGGCGCCATCCCCACCGTAGCCTTCGCCGTCTCCACGGTGGCTTTCCACGTAATCATCGTGTTGTAGAACAAAACCCTAGATTTCATCACCGGATCCCTGATCAACGCCAGCGGCAGGTTAGCGTCTTCGGGCTTCTCAACAAACTTTTCCAGAGTTTCGAGAATTTTCGCGCCGCAGTAGATCGCGAAGAACTGGCTCGCCAGCAGGATCGTCGCGCCCACCGCAGGACTAACTGCAGGAGGCCCACCTTCTGCGTCCCATATCGAAGGATCCGCGCCGCAGTCTTCTGGGGTCATTTGTTGGATTCCTACTACTACACCAATAGTCGCGCCGTAAAGGCCCAGCATCGCCAGCTTCTCGACCGTTTCAAGCATGACTGCCACGTACGTGCTGTTGGTTAGCAGAAAGACCGGCTGCAGCAATATCAACACCGCCTGCACCATGACCGCGTAGGCGCAGATCAGCATGCAGAGCTGCACCCATTCCTGAGGCGCGCCCGCTCCTTGAGTCAGCTGCAGTGCGCGCATCCTACTAGCCCACGAACAGGATGCAGAGCATGGGCGCGTAAAACACCGTCGCTTCAGCACGTTCGAGGATCTTCTGCAGCTCGCTTGTGGCTTTGCCGGCGAACTTGTTCATGGTCATGACGATGTAGAGCATGGTGTAAATCACGAAAAATTGGACGGTCAGGTTGAGGACGCATTTCATCGTCGTGCTGAGCGGTGGCGCGGGCTCTGATGCACCAAGACTCTTTGACGGAGCTGGAATGACATCAGCGGCGTTGTCCTGAGGTACTACGGCTTCAGGCGACGCCGCCGCAGGCGTAGCTGGAGTCGCATCAGCAGCAGCAGCAGGTGTAGCTTCAGCCGCCGGCTCAGCAGGAGCCGGCGCCGGTTCAGCACTTTCCACCGGTGCAGCGTTTTCATCAACCGCAGCACCGGCAGCGTCCAGACCGCCGACGCTAACCGTACAGCTCGCGGCGTCGATGAAGAGGAAGTTACTACAACAATTGCGACAGCGGGTTCTGAAGCTGCGTCTCAATAGTCTGCTTTACTACGTCCTAGGCTGCTTGGTCTCTGACTTCGACCTGCAGCTCGTACAGGAGTTCTTCGAACTTCGTCACTTTAATACTGTCCATAAACACGTCTTGCTGAAGCGTGAGACTGCAGGGAGCGGTCGGACAGAGGGAACTAAAAAACTGGTACTTTACGTTACTGGCTTGGGAGAGAATGCCGTTGGGAGCGGTGAGCTTGAGGGTGACGGTGACGAGGCGCTTGTCGGCCTCGGCCTGGGCGGCTTGCTGGGCTTGGGCGGATGCTAATGCAGAGGGGCTCTCACCCATCAGCATCACGCTACCAGCAGTGCTGTTGCTCACTTACTTCTCCTGAGCAGAGCTCTCCGACAGAACCGGCATAGCATCAGTCGCCAGTTCCGGGCTGTTCGGATAGTAGCACACAAACGATGCCGCACTGAACAATCCGCCAGCGTGCACCTCGAGGCACTTGCCACCTCCCACACAACCCTCCGATTTGCAGTCGTGCTGCACGCGGGCCTGCACCGGTTCGATCTTCAGCTTGGGCGTCGGGGCCTGAGCTTGTGCTTCTTGAGCGGGCAGAGCGACTTCGGCGTCGGGTTGGATGGCGATAGGTCCGCGCATAGACGCCGCTGAGACGCCTGCGGCTGCCGCGAGAGCGAATATGATTCTTGACTTCATTATGTTATTTTGGTAGTGTCTCTACGTTTTCGGATACTAAATAATGTTGATCTATGATAAGAATGCTCCACGTGATATCTACAAATGTGGATTTATGTTACAAGGCAGCCTACTCCGCCCTCCGCTAGGCTATGATCGAAGTGTAGTAGACGTAGAGTAATGAGTAGTGATCGTATGGACGTCGTAATCACACAAGTTGTTAAACTTTCACTTTCCCAACTTCGCGACTCCGGACAAACGGGACACTAACGACGCCATACAGAAACTTACGACGTACACAGGAGCAGTGTTTAACAAATCGATATAGAGTAGTACTCATCATCTAGTTCTTCAAATGACAACAAGGTTTCTAAGTCTTTTTCGGTTCATACACCTTCACCAATGAAGGTGCACGCTGCACATGTTTGTCGCTGAATTCTAACTTAGTGTACGCTGTTACAGTCATCACTTATCTATCCACCGTTGAAGTGTGGCAGAGATGATGACAAGGAAAACCGCATGAATGCGGCACAGTCTCGTATTAAGTACTCATTCTCCGACTATCTATCGTTTTTATGATTAGCTAACTACAACACGAACACAGTCTGCTTAGACGGTGCCGCCGCTCCGCTTATGCTCCTTCTTGAGTTTTTCGTATGCGTTTTGCAAAGCTTGAAACTTCTTTGTTGCGCTCTCCACATCTTCAGGGCGATTTTTATCCGGATGCTTCTGCAATGCGAGCTTGAAGTATGCACTCCTCACCTGCTTGAACGTGTCTGCTTCCTTTATATCGTGAGCGGCCCATTGCAGCCCCAGTATTTCGTAAGCTTCACGAATCTCGGCGTCGCGAAAAATGCCGGTCGTGCTGCTACGTGCATTTCTTTGATGTCCGCGCTCATTATGTCTGGAGGATGAACTGGAACTACCCCAATTCCACTTTCACCTGGGCGAGGACACGCCTTCTCCACCAGACCCAGCGCCGGGCAGTGTGTTGGCATTGGTGTAGTTACCGCTCCACGACCGTCGGTCCGGCGTCACACTGAACCGCTTATTAGGCGAGCGCGAGCGATCCCGCGACTCCGCCTCACGAATTTGGGGACCCATTATGCTGTTCCGTCGGCTGATAGGCATTTTGAATTCGGTGTTGATTCTTTAGGTATCTAGGAAGATGAACAGTGTTTAGGCCGTTAGAATCTTCAGATCGAGATTTAGAGCTCCACCGGGTATTCATCATTTTTGGCGATGCATACCATACCGATTCCGTTCTCGTGTTAACCTTAACGTACTAAGTATACTTATAGCTACTAACTTCAAAAAATTGATCTTCAAACTGGAAAACAAATGAATCGACGAGGTGGCGAAAAACAAAGACTTGGGTGAGGTGGCGTTTAAGCAAATATTCCGAGTGCAAGCGGAGTCAAATCGATAAAATCGAGTTTTTTTTAGTAGAGAGCAAGAGTCATTGGAAGTGGGACCAAAGTTGACCTGAGTTATTGTCATGTTGACGTCGAGTTTTACTTGTTGACAGAACTTCACTTTTCACGAGACGTACTTGAACACAAAAGACTGATACACTTAAGTCTAAGCGCTAAAGCTCCAGTAACAAGTCAAAAATATGTCATCATCAACACTTATGCCTCATTCGGATTCAGGCAGCTTGCGCCCCTGATGTGGCGCCTTCAGCTTCACCTTCTGCAGCTGCATCTTCTTAATTCTGCGTCTGCCTTCTTTTATGCTCCTCCTTTAGCTTATCGTATGCCTGCTGCACATTTCTGAACTTTTCAGCTGCGTTTTTCTGGTCGTCAGGATTCTTGTCTGGGTGCAGGTCACGCGCAAGCAAGTCACGCCTCTTCTTGATTTTCGTCATCGCATTTACGTCAGTTATATCGGCGGTCGTCAGCTCGGTTCCTAAGCCCAGCGCGCGCAGCCAATCGGTAACCGGATCGTGGGCACGGCCTTTATGCAATACACGATGTTGGTCGTGGCCCGTATTGAAGGTACCTCTGGCCCCACTTCAGTCACTCGGACCTGCGCTGGTGCCGCCTCTCCCTTGAGACCGATCCCCTCCCTGTCAGTACCTGTGCCCATTTTTCTCTACGTCTCGTCGTAACCGCTCCCACTCGTCCTTACTGATATCCGGATCATTATTTCGGTTCTCGCGATCACGAGACCGCTCCCTCTTAATGTAGTCCGGCTCCGCTGGCTTCGGTTGATTTGGATTGTAGCCTGAGCCGAAGGCATTGCCTCTACCGGCGCCTTTACCATACATTGTCGGATCGCGCGTCATCCATCATAACTCTTCCCTCGACAACACGCGATACGTACCGCTAGCTTCCTTACCTGGTCCAGGAGCTGTTGTATTCTAGGACTGCTTACCAAATGGCTACGTATTAGCTCCACCCTTGCCCTTTCCATTCTTTTGAGAAGAAGATGAGAATGACGGCGACGATGATGATGAAGATGATCAGGATGACGACGATGATGACGCTGGGGGTGGGGCCGAGCTGTTACTATATTCATGCTCCTGGTAGCCTTTTGCACTAGTTAGATTCGTTGTTCCGCCTCCATCGCGCCGCGGGCCTCCTGAACCTCTATCAGGGTTGAAGGGATCGTGCCTTCCACCACCGCCCCAATCTCTAAAACGGTCGTCGCGCCACGTGTAACGCATTTCTAATTCTTTAAGGTATGCCTCATTTTCACGCTGGTGTTTATTGCTGATTTATTCCATGCGGCGTTTCTCGTCTTCTTCAACTCTCCTATTTAACCCCAGCTTTCCTTCCCGACGCAGAGCAGCAGCATACTCCCTCTCATCATCCACAACCTTTTGCTCCTCTATACTAATTCCTCATGCCCGTGTCCGCAATCGCTGTTGTTCCTTTATGAATCAGTCTTTACTATCGAATTTATGATAAATTATTTGAATCTACGCTCTTTCTGAAGTGCGCAATGCCAGAGTCCGGGCTAAAACGTAGATCGAGTTTGGTGTCTACGATCCACTCAAGCCAGAGTTTCCCAGCTTAGCACACATACCGTGGATTGTAGATGTCTATAGTTCTGTAGGGCTGGTGATGGTAAGCCGTCCCACTGTTGGTACTGGCGGCATCTCGATAGTTCTGTAGGGCTTGGTAGTGTCGATGCCGATAATCGGCGGACTAAACCGCAGCGTTGCCGAAGAGTGACCGGAGGCAAGAGGAGGAAGCCGTTCGTTGAGACCGGAGGAAGCTCTCACATTCGAGCTGCGTAGCTTTTAGATGATGTTGATGATCTTGATGTAGCTGGTTCTTCTTATACAGCTCCCGCCACTCCTTACTAAAACTGTAACCGGTACCCAATCTCCTCAACCTAGGCGAAATATTTTTGCTCCTTCTTGAGAACCTTTTCCGCGTCAAATATTAAGCTATTATTCCGGTGGAAATCACTCATTTTGTCACGCTACGTTTCGATTTTTTTCGTTATGTCACTTATATCGGCGACCCTCAATCCAAAAACACTTAGTCATGCGGCTACAGATGGGTCGTATTTGTAATGCACTGTCTCTGACGATGCGGACGACGATGATGATGACGACGATGATGATGATGGGGCCGAGCTGCTACTTTTTTCTTGTTCCTGGAAGCTTTTTGAACCAGTCTTGTTTAGTGTTCTGCCTTCATCGCGACACGGGACGCGCGGACTTCTTTCACGGTCATCGCGACTTTCACCACCGCCACGAATGCCGTCGCGATCTCTGGAATCCAACTTCTACCAACCGCGCCGCGAATGCCGATCGTGGTCATCCATCTTCAACAACTACAACGTCAACTTCTATTTATATAGTAGTCTGCTGCAAACTTAAACTTATAGATGAAACCCGTTTTATATTCCAGCAATGCACTATGTCGTAAGTAGAAAAATTTATGATTGGAAGACAGAAAGTCGAAGATCGGGGCGTCGAGTGATGACAAAGAATTGGGAATGGGTCAGGCAAGAACATATAATTGAGCTACATATTTTGTTTTTTTTGAGTACAGTGGAGCCAGAAGATTTGCATCATTTTTTTTTATTTAGTCATGAGCAGTAGACGAGTGATTATAATAGTGGGACCACATTTGACATCATGTTCTTGTAGTGTTGTCTGACAATTGACATCTTCGAGTTAAAGTTTTACTTGTTGACGGGGCTTCACAGTCTCACTTTACGAAACGCATTCCTGGAACTTGGTACGACGACGCAACACAGTTGTTACCCCATTTTATGAGCTCTAACACCATTGGGGGCTCATTAGCATCACATGCTGACGCAACCAGAGCCATATGGATAAATATGTCATCTTCTTCATGTAGTTAAGTCAATGCCAGGAGCTTTGCTGCTACCCTTACACCACTCCTCCCAGATCACTACGTCCGCATCTGCTTCTGCGCCCTCATCTTACTGTGCTCCTTCTCGAGTAACTCGTACGCGTTCTGCACCTTCCTGAACCTGTCAGCCGCCCCCATATCCCCTGGGTTCTTGTCTGGATGATATTTGAGGGCAAACATATCGCGTCGCCTCTTCACTTGCCTCATAGTAGCCTCGTCGCTCAGTTTTGTGCCGCCTAAATCAGACCCCAAGCCCAGAGTGCTGAGTCAGACGGTGAGCAAAGGTGGAGGACGAATAGCTGCTGCATCGTTGTGGTTGTCGTGGTGCGTGCGGCCACTGTACGCCGCACGTTGGCTGTGACTGTGACTCCCCGCACCTGGGCCTGGCGCCGTACGTTGACTGTGACTGTGACTCCCCGCTCCCGGGCCTGGAGCCGCACGTTGACTGTGACTCCCCGCTCCCGGGCCTGGATAGGAAGTGCTTTGCGCTCCACTCGATCCATTCGGGCCTGTGCTGCTACTGCTACTGCTACTGCTACTGCTTTGCCCCTGCTGATATTGAGTCCCTCCCGGCACCCAGATTCCCTCCGGATTCTTCTTCCAGCTGCAGCTACCACCCTGCCCTTGCTGAGGTGGAATCCACCCCTGAAACTTCACATTATTATGCATAAATGGTTTCTCCTCCTTCATCTTTTTCTCCCTGAGAAACTCTTCATCCTTCATCTGCCTCTCCTTCATCTTCATATCCCTCTCGAGATCCCTGAGAAGCGTTTCCTATCTTGAGAGTACCAATTTTCCCACCACCTTCAACTTTTGTGGCTTCTCCTTCTTCGATTTTTTATTCCGTTTCTTCATCTTTGATTTTTTACCCCCTTGCTTCTTCATCTTCATCTTCGATTTTTTACCCATCTTGTTCTTGCACTTGCTGATCTACTACAAACTTGTGCTACTTTGGTCGAGTAAATGTTGTTCTTAAAAGTAGAAGAACTTGTATGTTCTGATTGCGATGCTATAATCTGGAGGTACAAATTGGTATTGGGGCCAATTCTATAGAAAACGGGAAGGCAAGAATTCAGCGTGTATTATATTTGTCGGGTGCGCAGGTATAGGAAACAAGTTCGCGATATTTTTTTGAAGATGAGGATGTTGACGCGCTAGGACGAGCGACGCGCTTGCAAAAAATTATCTGTCATGACAGACAAGGTGGACAAATATGGACATGGTAGGATTGACTTTGACGTTTTTGCATCATCATTTTCGACACGCGAGTACAGGACTTACCATGACGCAATATACGGTTTGACTTGGTTGACGAACCACATCACACAGACACATTGACATCATAAAATTACAAGGTAGATCATCAAACAAAGCAAACCAATGTAGCAATTGTATAATTCAGTCAGAAGTCTTATCGAAGCCATCAGCATCCGGATGCCCACCTCCGCGACGCACCTTGCTGATAACTCATCATCCACCTATATCCCCTTTGGCTACGTTTCGCTTGCTTTCGGTTCCACTGCCACTGCCAATCAGCATCGCGTATTCACTCTCGGGATGTGCGTGGTTTGGATGTGCCGGAGTCGCGCCAGTCGGCAAAGGAGTCGTAACTTTGTACGACGTAAAAGTAGAAGTGCCACCTGCTGCACCTGCACCTCCTCCAGCTATCTGCAACTGCTTCTACCGCCAGTCGCTCTGAGTTTGAGTAGCACCTGCATCTGCGTCCGCAGCTGCATCTTCCTTGCGCATCGTCCGTTTATTTGTCCTGGCGTTCTTCTAGGTTTAGCTCGCAATAGCGTAAACGCCGGATGGCGATGGTGCGCTTAAGCATGCAATGCATGAGGCGAGCAGCACGAGATGCTTCATCTCATTTATCCTCATCTTTTTATTCGAGTAGAAGTTCATTATCATGGTCATTTCCATTTGTCTACGTCGAGTCGAACAAGTCAATATCCGATTATCGTGCAAGCATCTCAAACTCAAACTTACAGCCCATGATAAAGTGAAAGTCGACATAAAAAACCCATAGCGATAGGCATAGCCCGCCCGAGGTAGATGCAGAATGAAAGATGGTGATAGAGTCAGTGCTGGATACATACTTTAGTTGTTGAAGACTTTCTCTTTCACCAGAGCAATGACAGTAGGAAACAAGTCGCAAAATGCAATCAATCGGTCTTCCATCCAATGTTATCGACAGTGCTCGGTGTTCCGAGTCTTTTTGTCCACCAATGTTATCGACAGTCCCTTCTTTTTCGACACAGACATTCGCTTTCGCATTATCAACATTCCACCCCTACGGTATCTGTCGTCAGTTGAAAACTTCTAAATAAATCAATTTACATCAATAGTTACACTTACAATATTTTTCAGTCATTCTCACGTACAATGTATCTCAATCTCTGCAATCTTAATCTAGCAATCAATGCAGGCAATGGCTATGGCAATGTCAACGCTTATCAATAATGGCAATAGGTTTTGGTTCTGTCTCAAAATTTTTCTGTCTACATATTTATTAGTATCTCCCTCGAGGCTATCACGCTCTGTCTCGCTTAGACGCATATCTTCACGGCTCGAACTCCATTCAAAAGGAGGCGCCCCCGACCGTGAACGTGATGTAGACTTCAACTAGTGCACAAATGCACCGTAACATCTTAAAGTTAAATCAGATTCTTCTATTCGTACAAATCAGTGGTCAAAATACTGCAAAATCCCCCGACTTCATCATAGTGCTCAAATCACGACATATCGATTCTACTCCCTTCCCGATTACGATCTTTCCCAGCGTATGTATCTATATATCGAAAGCGCATGTCCACCACCACCAGCGGCGTCTCATGGACACGGAGGTGTGAAGGGTAGAACAAACGCGCATTCAACCTACTCGTCGAGTACTTTTATCGATCTAGCAACTTCGTCTGTAAGGTAACTAGAAATAGTTGATGCTGGTCGATGCCAAGTGAGCACGCGTATACCAGTGTTCTACCTGAGGGCTCCCAGACGAAATAATAACTAACACCAGTACAGCGCATGCTGTGGCTTAACGGTCGTGCTATGGTTTAGACTGACTTTTCATGCTGTGCGTGACCAGTCATCTAAGAAACCGCATTGTAGTTACCGCTGCACATTTGCGCTTTTTGGGTCTACATTCTCACTCCCCTACGGATTTTTCTACTTATTTTTATTTACACAGAAGCACGCCGTACTATCATCGATCAGAAAGGATACTCATCTTCACAATCACATATTCACCGGGTCGTACCAGGCAACGATATGTACTTCTTTCTATAGCAATAGGAATAGCTGCAAATTGCTTGTACTGACAGAAAACTCTAAGGCTGAGCAGATATTGCAATACAGCCGTGCTGTGATGTATATAAAAACCTTCCACCTGTATTCTACAAAATCCCCTTCTTCATCAGCTTCCAGAACTGACTCACACAAAAACCTTGATCAACACACTCTTCATCGCCATCTAGTGACCAAAGAGCCGACCACAGTTTCTACTACTGATATAGTGTACAGTTACAATTAGGTTGGTTACTAGATAAAACTGCTAAAGCATAGTGCTTGTCGCACAGCGCAGCGCGCTACTACACAAAGTTCCATCCTCAGCGTGTTCAGTGGTCAGAGTCAGCTTAGTCTATTAGAGATAGAGATACTGCTTCAGTAGAGAGACCGGATACCGATACGTATGCTTACTGTATAGATACGACCGTTGTCTGTTAACCGTTGCGCGCCGTCCGCGACGCAGCACCCGCTCGAAGTAGAACTCGAGTTCGAGTACAACTTGATGTTTTTTTTAACCTAAAATAAACTAAGTTTACACTGGGGGAGGACGCATCAACGCATCAACCCGCGTAAAAACCGCCCCGGCTAAATCTAGACACTGAAACTAAGGTTATATTATGAAACTAGGTTTACATGTTGTTGCTCAGCTACCGCCGCGTCTTTACGTAATAGGCTCCGCCCCATCGCCCTGAGCATGGCGAATCTTCAAATCATAGTGAATGGAAAATGTGTATTTGCATCTCCCCTACATACTTCCCTGTGTGCGTCCTCTACGACGTCAATCAAACCACTTTTTTTAGATAGTCTACATAAAACTGTCAAAACATCCAAGAGACTACTGTAAGTGGATACTTCTGGCCATGCCACAAATGACATTTCGCGACCGCATCCGCTACAGTCATAGTACAGTACTCCTTGAGTCTAAAAATGCTACTCAACTCAACAAAGAAAACAACATCTACATCGTCCGGAACAGTCACCTTTACGTAGGCGCCCGGCCCTCCAGCCGAGGCCACACCAACCCATACTAGGGGGCTTACACTTTTTCTATTTACACTTACGGCGCTTAGGTTCACACCGCTTACAGCTTGCTGCTGCTTCTGCTCTCCGGCTAACCCGAACCAGACTGATCTTCCTTAGCTGCTTCATCACCCGCACCGACATCTCTCACATCAACGACGCCGCTCCCGTCCACGAAGTTCACCAAGTCCGCGATACTCAGTTCGTCCATAGATCTGTTTGCGGTGTACATTCCGCTGAAGCAGTTGATGCTGCCAACAGACAGCGGGTTCCTGGTATCAAGAAAGAGGAATTAAAACTAGTTCCTATACGGCGGACCTCTTAGCCATCTCAAAACAGCGTTTTTAACGGGGTTTTCCTAAAATAAAGATCACACTAAAAATCACGTTTTAAACGAACTAAATTCTAATTCGATTTTCTCGATAGGGAGCGGATTCTTGTCCACGACAGGTTGGACAGGTTTGTCTTTGCTGGGCGACCCGGTTCACGATCCGGTTCAGGAACTACTTCACGAGGAAGATGTTGGAGGTTGGAAACTCAGGGTCACCGCGTTGTCAGCCATGTTCGCACTCGAAGAACTACTCGCACTCGACGAAGACGCGGCTCCTGCTCCGCCCGCATTAGCGTTAACGCTCGTATCAAGCTCCTGCGTCATGCTCATAATTTCTCTCATGCGTTTGTTCATGGCGCTGATCTGAGTTTTGTGATCATACAACTCTTTGACTTCATCGAACAGTTCTCGCAGCGAGGACTGGCGATAGAGAGATGCCCCTGTTCAGAACTGACGCGCGTGCTCCAGATGTCATACTAGCTGTTTTACGAACAACTGCATGAACACGCCCAGCTAAGACTCGTACTTGTCCGACGTGACCATCACGAAGACTGGCCAGTTGAGCGTGCCGAAGTAGTTCTGGTAGGACTCTTGCGTCAAGAAGTTATTAGAACCCGCCACTCAAGCAGAACTGGTAGAGCGCAACCACTTTGACGGGGACGTGGACGGGCATGGACTTCTTGCTTTTCGACTTGCTAAGGCTTGCACTTTCCTTGCCACTCCTGTCGACGTCCTCACCCGCATCTCCTGCAACGTCATCCGCTTCCACCGTGCGCGCCGTTAAATCATGAAACACCTGGAACAGTTGCTGTGAGTACATCCGAAAGCGGTGCCGTGGCGCTCCCCAATCCATTTCATCTGCTCAAACGATCCTTCACAACGCGGGATCTCAGCTGCTGTTCATCGGGTCGAGCGGTGCAATACTGCTGTCGGCGTCAGGAATGGCTGCAAGAGAGGTTCAACTCGCGCCGCCACCAGGACTTCCTGGCGGACTGTTTCCAGGGTCGCTTTCGCTACTACGAGCGCTGCCGATTTTTTTCACTACAAGCTCTTCCGATTGATTTCCTTCTCCTCCTCATAACCGTACGTGCTACTAGACATCGTACAGCACCTCACTACTCACTATGGTGCCGGGTGCGGGAAGTGGAAGAACCACTCATCATGTTCCGGAATCTTGGAATGAGCTGGGTGAATATTTCCATGACTGTTGATCAGCAGCAGCACGCTCGTCGCAGCACCAACCTCACTTGGAACGACCATCTTTTCTCCGAACGAGCCCTTCCCGCCCCCAGCGTCACACGCGCCCGTGATCTTCTCACCCTTGAGCACGCACATGAGCGTGTACGGGTTGCACTCCTAGTAGTCGTAGACGTTGCGGCCACCCAGCCTTCAGCACTCCCTGATCATATCACTAACAATCCTTCTGAGTTTCCTCGTAGCGCCGTTTTATCGTGTTCACGAACTCACTAGTTCGACTTGCCCGTCAGCCGCTTGCAGTCCTCCACGCTCTTGCTACTACTCTTGTAACCAATCCAGTGTTTCGTGCAGCTGCGCTATGACGATTATGCGCTCACTAGCCGAAGTACGGCAGCAACTCACTAGTAGGTGCGGCCTGATTTGTAAGAATTCAAGTGGATATGAGCTTAAGGAATTTAGCAAAAACTGAACGATTTTCTAGCTAAAACGCCTTTAAAAACGCTCATTTTGGAGGCGTAAATACCCGGACCTGATAAGCTAATATCCACTCAAATTCTTATAGATCAGTCCGGCCGATGTTCTGCAGGCTGCAGTGCCCTCCTAAATACTTACCCGGACGGGTCTTCTGCGCGTCCTGGAACATGCAGCCGCCGTGTTCGCCAGATACTAGCACAGCCCATGCTGTATTGCCGCCGTGTTCACTACTTCAATTTTCAAATCATCTCTTGTTGTTTACTACTGTCGCGCCTGCTGGTCCGCGAAGGTGGTGTTGCGCTTCATCAGCGTGTGCTTGGGGTAGAGAGGGTCGTCTTCCTCCTTGGAGGCTTGCTTCTTCGGCTCGTGTCCAGGTTCAACGCCTGTAGGTGATTCTTCAGCTTCGGTAATCTTACCCGTATCCTCGTCGTCTTGCGGCGACGGCTCCTTGCTATTCCGTTGGCTATTCGATCGGCTAGTTTGCTCATGCACGTTGTTGAGCAGAGCGTGCGGTTCACAGCACCTTCATGGGTAGTTGATGTTACTACATCTGCCGCCGGTGGCGCTCCTGCTGCTTGGTTTCGAAGTCCTCTTCGCTATTAGCGGATGATGCCAGCCACCACGCCCTTCACCTCCGCGATTTTCTTGTCGATCAGAGCCCAGATCTTGTCGGAGTCGTTGATCATAATCTTGACCATCTCGTCGACGCACACCTGGATCTTCTAGCGGCGCCGGTTGTTGTCTGCGATCTTACTAGCGTGCGTCCTAGTCCTGGTCGTGGCCCCACGCGCCGACTTGTGCGTTCGGCAGTGGCGCCGGTGCCCTGGAAGAACCGATGACACCTTCGTTGACTGCCTGTTGGGTGAGCACCTTCCTGGCGTCGGCGGTGCTTACACCGGTGTCAGCCGTCGCTACGCCATCATCGTCATCGTTGTTAGACGCGTTAGTGTTCTGAACGACTACAGCGCGGTCCTCACCTTCCTCCGCAAGCGGAATGTTCTCATCAGCAAAGATCCGAGTGTTCTCCCTCAGCATTTCCAAATCCGCTTGACTGCTATCGATCACC
>Ga0099797_100565_pt1 | contig 23630 bp, 17 predicted proteins | sample Uncmet_Sort48C_1_FD_89871 | JGI IMG/M metagenome (GOLD analysis project Ga0099797, IMG submission 89871) | Marine eukaryotic communities from CALCOFI LINE 67, Pacific Ocean - C012_Sort48C_1 | ecosystem: Environmental > Aquatic > Marine > Oceanic | place: Pacific Ocean: Monterey Bay | collected...
TCCTGATGATGTTTGAAAGAAATTCCACTCCATTCCTGGGGTAAGATCTGTGGGTGTGCTACCTGTTGTAACTGTTACAGATAAATTTCCCCCTACTATATTGTAATAACCTGCATATAATGAAGTTGAATTAAAATTAGTAGTGTGAGTAGCTACAGGCATGAAATTATTCTCAGGTTGAACATTCATAGCATGTGATGCTGTTAATTCATTTATTACTGATGAGGGAGAATTGAATGATGAAGCAGAAACAAACCCACTTGCACTTATATTACCTGATGCTGTTATGTTGTTTATAATAGTTGAATCTAATGCTCCTGATATATGAATTTGTTGTGATTGGTTTGATCCTGAGCCAAAAAATATTTGATTATCTAGTAGATTAGGGACGTCATTAGATCTACCTGCTCCTAATATTATAAGTTCTCCTTCAGTAGCATTTACTTTACCTACTACTCCTATATTTTGTATTAAGGATGATCCAGATGGTTTTGTTCCTGTATAATCTCCATTTGAATTTACATAAACATTACTGCCAGCTGTAAGTCCACTAGTATTTATGTTTTTGATTTTACCAGATATAATAGCTTGTCCTGCTGCGTTTGAGCTAATATCTTGATTTGCTACTGCAAATCCAGGCATTGAGGTAGCTGAATCATTGGAAGCTGTTATTACATCGATATTTTCACCTGTTACCCCTATTGAATGTAAAACTTGGCCTTTTAATATAGTTGAGGTTTGGTTATTTTTTACTTGTACTACAAGATCAGTAGCATTATTAGCATTTAAAACATAAGATGCAGTTTGAGCAGTGGTTACATATGATGCTGTTTGAGCTAAGGTTACATAAGATGCGGTTTGTGCTGTTGTTACAAATGATGCTGTTTGAGCTGTTGTAACATAACTAGCAGTTTGAGCTAAGGTTATATATGAGGCTGTTTGAGCAGTGGTTACATATGATGCTGTTTGAGCTGTTGTTACAAAACTAGCAGTTTGAGCATTTTCTACATATGAAGCTGTATCTGCATAACTTGATGAAATTTCTTTTGTTACTTCTACTGAAGCTGAAATAGCATATGAAGCTGTTAGTTGGTTTATTACACCTGGGGTTGCCCTAAATGATGAAGCTGTTAAAGGAGCATTAAAATAAGCATTAGAACCTGAATGATATATAGATCCTGTTATTAATATTTTAGCATCTGCATCATTAGGTAATGGGTTAGATCCTGATATTATTATACCAAATCCGTCTTGTTTACCTAATTTTACGGTGTTATCTTCATGTACTTCTAAAACAGGAGTACCAGATACATTATTTACAGAAAATAATTTTCCATCACTTTCATCATCATCTATAGAAAATAAAGTACCTCTAGAGCCTTCTATACTAAATATTGTTGAACCACTTCCATACAATTGTAAAGATTGTTCTTGGTTTGAAGAAGATATAACTAAAGATCCTGTTATTATAGCCGAACCTGAGAATGGGAATTTAGCACTGTCGTCTATAAAAGATGCAGTTTGAGCAAATGAAGCAGAAACAGCATTTAAAACATAAGAAGCCGTTTGAGCAGTTGTAACATAAGATGCTGTTTGAGCAGTTGTAACATAAGATGCTGTTTGAGCAGTTGTAACATAAGATGCTGTTTGAGCAGTTGTAACATAAGATGCTGTTTGGGTAAATGAAGCAGAAACAGCATTTAAAACATAAGATGCAGTTTGAGCAAATGAAGCAGAAATAGCTTCTAAAGCTGATCCTGATAGAGAACCTGTAAATGAAGGTGAAATTATAGCTCCACTGGAACTTATACCTGCACTAGCTGTTATAACTAGTGTAGTTATGGAACCTGATTCCATTACTTGTTGTAATGTACCTATACTATTACCCCCACTACTATTTAAAGCATGTGAAGCTGTTAGAGCATAAGAAGCCGATAGATTATTTAAAGTACCTGTTGTACCCTCAATAGGACCTTGGACTGTTAAAGAACCTGAAACAGTTATATCATATGCTTCTGCTCCTGTAAATGCATTTATAGATTGGGAAACATGTTTAGCTTCAATAGCATCTCCTGTTTGTATGCCTGATAAAGATAGTTGTTTAGCCATTGAATCTTATTTTTTACATTCCACCATTAATTTGTGCCTCTAGTGCTTCTACTTTTTGCTGAAGTTTTTGTACAGCCCCATACATAAATTTAAGAATTTGGTCTGATTGTAAACTCATCATATCTGGGGTAATTGTTGATCCTGCTAAAATATCTTGAACTTTATCTCCTGGGTTAATAATAGTTTTACCATTTGAACCCGTAATAGGTTCAGATCCTTCATATGTAGAATATGTTGTAAAAGATCCTGTTTTAATAGCATGGGGTAAAATAGATTGAACATCTTGAGCAATCCATCCTATTTGACTTTTATCTTCAATAGCAGAAGAAGGACCATATGAAGATGTTTTCCAAGTAAATCTTTTTAAAGGAATATTTTTTATTGCATCATAGCAAATATCTAAAGAAGCTGTAATGATATTTTCTTTTAATCTTTCATCACATCCTGTAGCCCAAGTATCTCCAGATAATTTTCTTGCATTAGCAGTACTAAGATCTAAAGAACCTGCACTAGTATAACCACTTCCAGGTTGTTTACCTATACCAACCCCTCCACTAGCAGTAATGAATAAATTATAATTTCGAGATCCTCCATCACTTCCAAAAGGAGTCCAAAAATTTGTTCCTTGGTTTACATATTGTACACCAGCTTGTATTTGAGGGTCACTATTGGCAGTAAAATATAAAGAAGAATTTCCATCATTTTGTACTACTACTATAGATCCTGATACTTCTAAACCGGATTCATTATCTAAATTGGGAGTCAAAGAAACTGATTCAGTAAAGTTAGAAGTAGCACCTATTAAAACATTTCCAACTCCTCCGAGTCCTGTTTTAGGACCTCCTATTAAAGCTATACTACCCCCATCATTAGCAGATCCACCTGATGTTCCGGCATCTCCTCCTTCAATTATAATATCTCCTCCAAAGCCTGTAAATTGACCACCGTTTCCTGCTTTTATTTTAATACTATCTCCTTTTGTAGCTGTTACAGCATCGGAAGCTGATATATTGTATGTAGCAGGGAAATTAGTCCCATCATTAAATTTAATTCCTGAAGATATATTAAAATTTGTAGCATTTGTAGCATTTGTAGCATTTGTAGCATTTACTGAATTTGTTGCATTAGCTACAGTTCCATCAATATTAGCAGCTGCAATATAAGATGCTGTTTGAGCAGTTGTAACATAAGATGCTGTTTGAGCAGTTGTAGCATTTGTAGCATTTGTTGCTAATGTAGGTGTACCAAACGTATTATCTCCTCTTAAAACTGTGTTAATGTTTTTAGTCCCCGTTGCCGATAAATCTATAGTACCCATGGTAACTGCTCCTGTAGCTGTTGAATTTGCTGTTCCCGCAGAAATAAAAGTACCATTTGTATTTGTAAAAGATGTTACTCCACTAACAGGACTACTACCAGCTGAATATGAACCTGTTTTATATATTCTTCCACTACCATCTATAGTTAAAACATTAGTACCAGTATTTGCCTGAGTAGGAGATATATTAACTTGACCTGTAAAAGTAGTTGTGCCATTTAAAGTTGTGATTCCATCTAAAACAATATCTGTAGCATCAGTCCCATCTAAAGCTTCTATAATATTAAGAATTTGGGATGCTTGTACTGCTTGTCCTGTTGATATGCCGGTTTTTGGAATTGTTGCCATGTCTATAAATATTATAAATCTAAATTAACTAATATGGTAGTATCACTTACGTTTGAACTTTGCAAAGGTTGGGATAATTTACCTACTGCTATTAATTGGTTTGCATTATTATATAATCCTACAGTTGTAATATAAGGTTGAAAATAAGAACCTGTTAAAAAATCATATACTATCCCACTATTTGTACTACCAGAAATAGCAGATGGGTTTTGGGTGTATGTGTATTCATTTGGGTTTAATGTACATTTATATTGTGATTCATATATTGTCATTGTACTTTGAAATGAGCATGTAGCATTATTACTAGATATTAAATAATTTAAATCATTAGAGTTTGCATTACTATATACCCCTGTACCATATATAGCAGTACCATAAACACTTCCTGTAATTGATGAACCCGCTGCAGTAATAATAGCCATACCGTGTTGGTATATAATGTCTCCTATTTTGTCTCCATTTTGAAATAAACCTCCATTACCATCATCAGTTATTATGCCATTTGAAGTTCCATTATATTCATATCTAAAAGTTCCAGGCATAATATATTCCCCAAATAAATTTGAAGGGATTGATATTACTCCTATTTCATCTAAAGATGCAGTTGGAAATAATCTATTTACTAATAAAGTATTAGATAAATAATTTACATATGAAGGTTGTGTTCCGTTTTGACCTATACGAACACCATCAGTTTGTATTGATGAAGTTAAAACTGTAGAACCATTTTCTCCTCTTATATAGTTAGAATAATAAAGTTGTTTTATTGAATTATAAACTAAAGACTTAGATTGAGAAAGGATTTGACCTGTATCTAATAGACTTGAAGTATATGGAGAATTTCTTCCCATATATCTGTCTATACCAATATTAGAAGAGGTAAAATTATCTCCTAAAAAAGAAAAACTTTTGTTTGTCTTAAATGGGGTTAATATAACATCCGATGTAGTTAATGACTTGTAAACACTCATTCATCCTAAAAATCTAATTTTACTCTTATTAAACTTTCTTTTGTAAAATCTTTTTCTAAAGGTCTTGAAAGTTTTGCTACTGCTATACATTCATTAGCATCATTATACATTCCTACAGTAGTAATATATGTTTGGGGATTATTAATAAATTGTTGAAAAACCACTTCTCCAGTTGAACCTGATATAAATGAAGGATTAGATGAATAATTAAATTCTGAGTTTCTTGATCTAACAAAAATATAGTCAGATGTAATAGTTTCTTGGGAATTCATAGTAAAAGATGCTCCATTTTTAACAAAAGTAAATACTTTATCAGCATTAACTTGGTTGTTTAAATTTGAAGATCTATTAGGTGATATACCTATAGATTGATTAATGGCATCTGGGTTTAATATTATGGTTCCTAATTCGGGAAATACTAAACCATATGAACCTGATCCAGGTACATATCCTCCACCTGTAACTGAAGAACCATTTGATCCTGATACTAATTGGAGTACTCTAGAAGATCCCATAAAAGTTTGGAGTGTTGTAGAATTAGAATTATCTGTTAAATGTATAGTACCATGGTCTCCTCCTGCACCTGTTAGTTTTAAATTTAATGTTCCGGGGAATATACTTTCTTTAAATCTTGCTCTATCCATAGATAAAACGTAAAAATCATTAGTTATTAATGTATTATCTCCCTCCCCAAAAATAAATGAAGAATTTTCATCTTCTAATATCATAGTTCTATATTGACCATATACTGTAGAAGATGGGGAATATTGTGGATAGTTTATATCAAAAGAAGTACTCCCACTTCCAAATTTATTACCATAAGTTATATCAAATTGTACTAAGGATCCTGCTGTTGTTGGATTTGATTGGTACACACTTATATAGTAATTGCCTGATGATGCTGCTTTTTGAGCTGATGAAGTAAAAAATGTTGTTAATGTTGGTTCATCTGTTGACCATGCTGTAGATTGTACTGCATCAGCACTAACTACAAAATCTTGAGCGTCGAATCTTTTAAATCCCATATTTTATGAATTTGTTTGTGTTATTATAATTGGTATTGTTAGTCTAGCTCCACTATCTAACCCTACTACAGTTAATGTAGATTTAACTTGTGTGTTTCCTGAAAATAAAGTATTTACTGTGGTTGCTCTTAAATTTATTTGAGTTCCTATTACTGTTGATGATACGTTTGTACCTAAAGTTGTTGTTGAAGTAGCATTTTGGGAAGTTGCTGCTGTACTCTGAATTCCTATCCCATTAAATGTAGATAATAATCTAACATCTGATATTGTAGCTGTATATCCTGATGTTTCATTTACTGATGTATTTCCTAAATAATTTAATGTTTGAGGTGTTATTGCTAAAGAAGCTCCTTGTTTTAGGGTAATAGACGGATAACCTAAATCTAATACAGGTAAAACTGCTGTGCCTCTTGGTAAAGTGGCTAATTTATATTTCATTATTTGAGAATCATCAGGAAATGCTTCTAGTAAAGGCATGTTTGCTATTGCTTCTCCATAATATGCAGAACCCGAAGTATTATTTGGATTATAAAGTGTATAATCTATTTCATCATCTGCGAGTGCAAATTGTGTTATTCTGAATGAACCATCATTTTGAGCTAATAATTGTCTGCCTTTTTTTGTTAAAATAGCATCAACTGTTATTACTTGATTATTTAAATATCCCATTGTGTTTAATTATATGTGTATAAATATGTATATTGTTTGTTTCTAATCCAAATTATTTTTAAATAGATTGATTAGATCCGTATTCTTTTGTAACTTCTTCAAAATCTGGTATAAGATAATCTGGGGTGTATTTGCTAGTAAAAGCTCCAGCTGCTACTCCCCCTGTTATTTGATCCTGCACTATTACAAATTCATTTTTTCCTGTTGCCCTAGCTCTCCACATTAACATTCCAAGTCCCCCAGCCCCAATTTTAAATGAAAATTCTTTATTATTTACAGTAGTAAAATCATTGGATTGAAAAAGAATATTAAGAGGATTAATAGGATTACCAATTGAAGTTTGTGCAACCTGAATCGTAGATGATTGAGTATAGTTTCCATCTCCCAGATTTGCTATACTGATTGCTTCTGGTGCAATATCAAATGCATCACTTGGGATCGACCATGTCATAGGGCCCCCTACTACAGAAGTACCAAAAGCGTTATTATAATAAGGTCTTGAACCATTGTTTATTATTGGTTCGTTTAGAGTAAAAGTAGTTGCAGGGCCTTCTCCTATACCTTCTCCATTACTATAATTTATACCTCCTCCTAACCAATAACCTTGGGTTGGGTGTTGTGATCCCGTTGCAATTATTAATGAATCTATATTTCCATTACTATCAGAGGTAAGAAAACCATAAGCTCCAGTACCATTTCCGTTTTGAATAAATCCGTTTAAAAGTCGAAATATAGAAGAAGTTGCATTTGGGATAGCATTTGTTAAGGGTATAGAGGATGGTTCAGGTTTAATTACCATTCCTCCTTTTAAAGTACCTGCTCCAGTACTCATTTTTACATTAAAGGTCATTCCTGATCCTGGGCCAAAAGTAGTAGTTGATGGTGCATTAAGATAAGTTCCTGGAGTACCCTTAATTGCAGGATTTGTTGGGTTAGGCCAATTTCCAGTCCATCCTACTTGTTTAGATGTAATGTTAAGTCCAGTAGTTAGTCCTACATTTACTATATCTGCACTACTTTTTAATGTAGAATCTATAGAGTTTTTAAGAAGTAAATAGGTATCATTAGGAGTTGTACCTGAATTAGATGCTGTTGCTATACCAACAATTTCATTGACTCCTTTTACACCTAAAGGTTTTTGATCCATTTCAAAGGGCACAATCTCGTCAGAATCAAAAGGTATTTCAAAATCATTGTAAAAAGTAACAAACCATCTATGTCCCTCATTTAATGATTTTTGTAAGGGTCCAAAAGAAGATGTTTCATTTGTGGAACCTGGTATTGGATATTTTCCTGTGTATAAAAATTCAGGTGGAACTTGGGGTCCCATAGTGTAGTTAGTTTTAAGTCGATTAATTCCTTGATTATCAAATAAACGAATATAAGATGTTATAGTTTCTTCTCCAGTTCCAAAGAAAGGATAATCTTTACCTAAACTATATTCACTATAATGGAGAAATCCTGCTCCAAAATCTGCAGATTGCCCAAAAGCTGATGAAGTGACTATAAAACTTGATTTTAAAGGAATTCCAAATTCAGTGGTTAATATTTTTGTTGATTGAGGGAGTGTTGGGTTAGAACCGGCATTTGTTTGGTTTGGGTAAGCAAACATAGATATGTCATGGTTTATTTTATTATTACCATTTAAAACATAATAATAATCACTTACATATTGTCTGTAGGTAGAATTTCGATTCCATAGATTAGGATTTACCTGTATTGGTAGGTAAAAGGGTGAATATCTTATTTCAAAATTTGAACTTGGGTTTATAGTTTTAACTAGATCTTTAGAAGATACTTGCAATATTTTACCTGTTTTGATTGCTCCATATCCCTGTATTTCTGGGTTTGTTCCTCCACCCCATTCAAATTCATAGATATTTGCGTCTAAACTACTAACAGATGGGACTTTTCCATATGTTCCTATATTAACAGGTTCTCCATTACTAGTATTACCAGCATTAATATTATATATATTAATATCACTTGATTGATTTTTTACCCCTGTATATCTAATTCTGGTATGAGCTAAAGATGTATAATATGATTCTGGTACTGTTCCTCTAGCAGCTGTACCATTACGTATTAAATTAGCATTAATAGGAACTAAAGGGTTACCTGAGTAGTCAATATCTTGAAGAAGTGGATTTTCTCTATATAATTCTACATTATTTAATAGTACATCATAATCACTTCCTTTAAATTCTTCAGTCAAATAAGGATCTAGTGTAGTATAATTAATATTATTTACTGTTGCAGCCGATGATTCTACTTTAAAAGTAGTACCAACACCAAAAGCCATTTCAGTGGAATCTCCTTGATTTAACGTAAAAGGATTAGATGAATAGGGAAATATAAAATCACCTGGTTTAATTGATTGAGATGGAATTGTTCCTGTAATTGTAAAACTAGTATTTGATGATCCCGGAGACATGGATTGGGTTAAGTTATCAGGTATGTTATAAGGTTCTATTAAATAATTAATACTAGGTCCAAATCCTATACCTAAATACCAAAGATTTCCAGCACTACCGTCATCAGTTACACTACCTTGAAATGTTACAAGTAAATCTTTTTGGGGATAAGTTTTTACCTGATATGCTCCAATTGTTTCTGAAGGAGCGACTGGTTGTTGTGTAGGAAGATCATTAAAACGACTTATAGTTTTAGTATAAAAACCTAAATTATCTATAATAGATTGTGTTATGTTAATAGGGTTTGGGTTTGGATTAAAATTAAAATATCCAACCCCAATATCTTGAGCAAATGGGGCTGTTATTACAGAACCTGAAAAATTATATTGTAGGTTATTATAATCTGTTGGGTCAGGGTCATTGTCAGCAGGGCCAACAGTATATAAATAAAAGTCTAAATTTTCAATTACATTTAAAACAGGGTATTTAACTTCATTACCGTTAGAATAAGGAATTGTTATATTAGTTATATATTGAAGTGGAGTTGATTGTTTAATATTATCTCCATCTATTTTTGATACTTTGATATATTTTACTTGTTCTGCCATAATATTTTAATTAGCTTGATAGTGAAGATGTTGGAACTTCTCCATAATATAAAGATATATAACCATTAGTTGGGCTATTATTATTATTAAGAAAGTAATCTTCATTAGATCCTGAGTTTTTATAATATAGTCTTAATTTATAATTAACCATTTTAAAAGAATCATTTTTAAATTGGTTTTTACTATTTAATTCCCCATTTGTAACTTCTATTTTAGATCCACTTAGTTCACCGTTATAAAATTCAGTTTGTGAATCATGTATTTTAGTTACGCTACCAGATAATGTAGGAGTTGTTACACTCCAACTTTGAGTAATATTAAATATATTATTTGGACCCTGTCCTAATGATCCTGAAGGGGATGTTGCAGTATTATTAAACTCATTAAACATACCAGCAGCTCCTCCACTAAAACTTTCTATTAAAGATGAAGACATTATAAATGTTTCTGTAGTAGGAACCCAAACCTGTTTAGATTGAATAGAACCTAATATTTCTGATTCATCCGATGTTGATACTTGTGGTTGAGGGTATTTATTTCTTTCTAGTAAATGTTGTTTTATTACTAAACCTGATGCTAAACTTGTTTTTGCAGGTATAAAATCTTTAATCATCTTAAATAATGAATTATCAAAGAATTTTATTAACCTAACAAAATCAGTTAAATCATATTGTTTAATATATTTTTTAAAATATTCTTCACTTAAATTATTTAAATCAGGGTAATTGTTTCCTGAAAATCGTTGAGCAGGATCACCTATATAATCACCAATATTAAAATGACCCATTTGTCCTATAATATCGTCATTAATTTGGTTTTGTGGAGAAAATGCTACTTCTAAATAGTTTATATTATCAGTATAGGATGCGCTTGCCTCTATTGTTTGAGATAATCTACGAATAGGTGATAATACATTGCCTGAAGGTAAAGTGTTATTTGTAGATTTAATTTTATCATTTACTCTATTTTTAATACCTACAGCGGGTTGATCTAAAAAGAATGTTTCAGTGTTAGGATTATAAGAAGGAGTATTATTAATATAAAAATTACTATTATTAGTAAAAGATGAAGTAATAGCCCAAGACCCAGTTACTTTAGGGTGAATGGAAGAACTAGTAGTAATATCTAATTCACTCCCTAAAGCAGCCCTAAACATCAATTGATCAGGTGCACTATTAACTCCATTACCTTCAAAAGATAGTGGATTCATTATATAATCTTTGAATACACTTTCACTAACTATATCTTTATAACATCTTAATTCTTGTACAGAACCTGAAAATCCTGGGTATAAAGAAGAGGTAGCAAGATACATTTTAGTATTATTAGCATAACCTGCATGTGATGCTGTTTTAGTTACACTATTAAAGTAACCTATTGATGTTCCATCTAATCCATTATATATTGAATTACCAGCACTCATAGTAAAATTAGTAGATAAATCATTATCTAATTTAACTGACCACCAATTACCATCAAAGAATGGTAAGTATATACTAGCAGAATTATTAGGTGTTCCTGTGGATGGGATAAGCTTTAAATTACCATATTGATAATTTGGATCTTTAATAGAACCATTATATAACGAACTACTTGTTAAACCTGATCCAGAGTATTCTAGTACTATATCTAAAAATTGTCCTCCTCCTGGGTATTCTAAAGTGAATAAAGATTGGGATAAATTTGTTGGGGGGAATTTTTCAGTTTTAAATCTAAATTCTGTTGTTTTTGGTCTATCATTAGTAGCATTAAAATTACTATTAAAATCAAATGAACTACTTAAAAAATTTCCATTAGTAGAATCAGGTCCTACTTCTAAAGCATAATTAAAATTATTAAAATATAAATCATAATCATTAGCATTTACCTTATCTTTACCGCCGAATTCAGATATTTTTAGTATAGTATCAGGTATACCATATGAAGTTATTAATGCTCGTAACCCAGTAAGAGTTCCTTTTGTTTTAAGCAGATATGGTATATTATGATATAATCTTTTATATAAAGATTTATTAGTGTCATCCATTGATATAACATCATTTGATGCTGATATTAATGTATCTACAAATTCCATTCCTGTAGGAACAGGCATTGATCCTGTTATTTCTGGAAATGGAAATAATGAACCCTCAGGGGTCATTCCTAAAAATGCGGTGTATAATTCTTTATTTGAAAAATTATTTTGGTATAGTTTAATTCCAAAATCTCTAATAGCATCTGCTACTAAATCTTTACTAACACCAAAATTTAATCTGTTATCTGCATTATATTTTTGAGTAATATCTTTTGTGTATAACCAAACATTATCATAATATTGAGCAACCATATCAATGAATAAATCATAGGGTTGATTAGATGAGTCTTCTTTAATATATTCAGGAATTGATTTTTTAAGCTCATTTGGGTTACCATTATCATAATTTGAGGCTGAAATGAGTTGACCTCCATAATATGCATTAGATTCATTAGTACTTCCTAACCAAGTTAAGGATTCTAAACTATTTGTTTTAGATAATGTATAAGGAGGAAAAGAAGTTGTTTTAGGCCAAGCTTTAGAACCACTAGTGTAATATAAAAAATATTCATAACCATCAAAATTAGAAATAATATTTGTAATTTTTTGTTCTAGTATTTGATTAGATGAAAATGAACTAGAAACCCCCTCTAACCCAGCTAAAGAAGAAGAATAATTTTCAACTAATAATAATTTAGATTTAAAATTATTTAATCTGGTTTCTAAAGAACTAAAATGTATAAAATCATTATAATTTTCATAATTTACATTAATATTAATGTTTGAAGAAGAAATTATATTTTGAATTTGGTTATATGAACTACTTGCGGCACCTAAAAGTATATCATTTTTTGAAAAATTTTGAGAAGAATTATTTACCCTATTTTTAATTGGAATTGAAAAATTTGGCCCTGCAAGTTGGATATTGTTAGATTGGTCTGAAAAAGATGGTGTGGGGAATGAAACTTGATAAGCTTCAGGTTCATTATAATTAGTTACAACCCAAAGAGTATCATTTAATTGGAATTTTGAGGGTAATGGATTATATAATTTAATTAAAATCGTAGGATTAGAAGAATTTTCATCTTCTAATTTAATATTATTAGATATGAGAAGTTCATTATTTCCAAAATTTAAATAAAAATCTACAAAATAAGGTTGTTGTTCTCTAAAAACTATAAAATCATTTGTTTGATTTACAAGATTAATACTAGATAAAAGGTTACTATCTAATCTTATTTCTGTTCTGTCTGAAGATATTTGACTTATAAATAAAGGATCTATAAAATCACCTACTCTTTTTGTTAGAAAGTTATAATATGTTACATATATGCCTTGGCTATATCCTTCACTTTGTAAATCTATTGAAGGAGAAATATTAACATCAGTAACTTCAGTTACATCTTCTCCTAAGGAATTTACATATTGATCATAATTTAAATAATTTAAATTTGAAGAAAGTAAGGATTTTTGGGGGTTATATACAAAAAATTCTATATAACTATTAGGTATTAAAGAAAAATCACGTTCAAAAGTACTAATAATACTAGTATCTTTTCCTTTATAATTTTGAAAAGAGTTTTGATAAGCACTTATTTCGATTTCGTTAGCCATGGGTTTTTATATGTATTTATATTTAAGAATTATTACTTCCGGCTAATTGTTGTTGAGTTTCTAAAAGTTCTTCTCTTAATTCAGCTATTTCTTTTTGTAAAGCTTCTACTAATTCATCATTTGCATCAAAATTAATATATTCAGAACTAGTTCTTATAAGAAATTCATGAGAATTAGTATCTCCTAATTCATCTATTTCATAGAATAGTTCATCATATAAATTAAAAAATTCTTCAACTGTTGGTTGGTTTGAAATAATTTCTTCAGCCCTTTCTACTCCTAATTCTGTGAAAGAAGTATCTATGGCTTTAACATAGTCTCTTTTATTAAAAACTTCCTTATTTAATTTTATTTTTTCTGCCATTATAATGTATTTACTATTTTAAAATAATAATCATCATCCAATATTAATGTAGAACCATTTATATTTGTTTTTACACAAACCTTATAATATCTTTCAGGTTCTAACCCATTCATATAAACATCAAAATAATTTCCTTTACTATCCGAACTTAATTGGGTATAATTAGTGTCGTAAGATACAACGTATTCGTTAGTATCCAAATCTTTTATAGCATAATATGAAGCTGTTGGTAAGTAATTTGTTCCTGTAAATTGAGATTCAGTAGTATAAATTTTAATAGGATATTTAGGTGCAACATTAAATCTAAATCTATTTACACTTTCAGGAGTAAATGTTCCTGGATTTTCAGCTAATGAAGATATTAAATTAGTAGTATCTACTATACTAGCAGTAGCAGATCCTGTTAATACACTTGAATAATCTTTCCATTTAAATTCTAATTGTGGTGGGTATATAGTATTAGTATCAACACTGTAAAATTGCATTACAGGTTGTATTTGAGTATTTTGATTAAATTCTACACTGTTTTCCCATTTTGTAATAAACCCATTATTAGCAAATGACCCACTATACCATTTTTCTACTACTGTCTTAGCATTTACTTTTAAATCTTTTACTGTTCTTATATCAAATGATTGTGTTACAGCATATAAAGTACCATCTGACCCACTATAATACCAAGAACCACCCCCAGCCATTACAAAATTAGGGTTATAAGAACTCGTAACATAATGGTCAGTATTATCTGTACCACTTCCAGACCAAGAAATGCCTGAGTTTTGAAAGTATGGAGAATACCAAGCACAACCATCGGTTGTTAATGGTTGATCCAGATATGTTCCAGTTCCATTATACCAATATTGAGCTATGGGGTGTACTGATAAATCTGTTGCTTCAACTATTCCTTGGGCTGTTGCTATATAAGACTTAAAATCTACATCCCATTCTGCCCCTTTAATTTTATTATTTATAACATCTTCTATCTCATCTTGAACAAATTCAGTTAAGTATCTTGCTACTTGGGGATTAGAATCTACTGCTATATTTAAATTTGATATGGTTGTAATGGGGTCTATCCCTGTATTCATATCTGGATAAAATGAATATAATGTAGCATCTTTATATGGGAAAATTTTATAAATTGCCATTTTTAAGAATTTGAAGGTTTATATGTAGGACTTAAACTATTTATGTATTTTTTGTTTGGGAGGTATCTGTGCAATTCTACACTAGTAGGATTACCATTTTTATCTAATACTACACCATTAGTACCTACATTAGTATAATTACCATTAGGAATATTACTAGCCCCTGCATTTGTTCTATTTGGGCCCCCATCGGGAAGTGAATTTTCAATATCTAAACTTGTACCATCTTTAAATATGTTATTAGATTTTAAAACATCAGGGTTATCTGTTGTACCAAAAAGACTATTAACACTTGCTGCTTCTTCAAAAGTATCTAAATATGTTTTATTAGGAGTATATTTTTGAAAATGTTCATATGCAGGAAAATGATTAGGACCACCATCAACTAAAGGATTTTCAACATCTAAATCTGTTTGGTTTAAAGAATCTCTCAAACCAGAATTTCTTCCAGGTCCAAAATCTTTAATAAGTTTATCGTTTGGGTTAATAGGCATAATTTATTTTTTATAATGGTACTACTCTTCCTTTAATATCTTGATTAAAGTTTCTAATTTCAAATATTGAGGGATCTAGACTAGGATATATTACCCCATTTTGAGTTGCTCCATCTATATCATAAGCATACTGAGAAAATCCTAAAGATGTTCCTACTTTGTTTGAAAATTTAATATTTTTAACAGTTTGTACACCTTCTACTCTATCTAATTTAACAAATAAATCATTTATTAAAATTGGTTGATTTACTTGCCAATCTTCTCTTTGAAAACAACTTGTTAATATATTAATACAGGCTAATATTACTTGACTATTTATAAAATTGGGTAAAACTACTATTTCAAAATCAATGCCTATATTAATAATATAAACGTTTTTTATATCTATACTATCTCCTATCATTTTATAATGAGATAAATATGTTCTTAAATTATTTTTTAAAGCTAAAGAGGCATATGAAAATTGTCTTGATGAATTTTGAGACAATATATACATACATAAGGTTTCAACTGTGGATGTTTGGTTATCTAATGTTGGTTTTTCAATATAAATTTTAGATATAGTCCCAAAATCTGGAGGCATACTCATAGCTCTAACCATATAGTCATCTAATGTAACTGTTCTTTGTTGTGCTGCTACCTGCATTATGGTTTTTTGTCTAATTTCTTGAGGAGTATCAGGTCCTGCTCCTCCCGAAGCTGCAGCTGGGTTATTACATGAGACAGAATCAAAAATATAATTTGCTGTTGATGGGGCTAAACCAGAATTATTAAAATTAAGATTATTTTTATTTAAATTAGTTAAATTACCACTTGGAATATTTGAAGATAACCCTCCACCAGTTAAATATCTTACTGTTAAAGTAGTATTTGAAGGTGCTATACCATAGGTATTTGTAAATAAAAAGTTTGTAGGTGAATATGCCGTTGTAAGTTTATCTTGTCCAAATGGTAAACCTATACCCACATTATTTGGGTTAGGGGAAATTAGTTCATCTGTATCATTAGGATTACCTGCTCCAAATTGTATTTGTAAATTATTTTCTGAAGTAAGCCTTGTAGCAAAACGTCTTTGAACTTTTTTTAATTGGAATAAATAAGGTACATCACCAGCATTTCCTACATTATTAGGATCGTTTGGGTTTGTATTTTTTATACTATCAAATACCATTTCTTGACCTAAATAATCTACTTCATTCCATTTATTACCATCTGAGTCTGTAATATCTAAAATTTTAATTATATTATCAGCTTGGATATTAACTGTGGGAAATTGTTGAGGAGATCCAAAAGTAAATGTTTCTGTTTTTATTGTTGCTGAGATGGCATTTCTTTGTTTTTTTAATAAAAAATATGCAGGGGTACTTCCTATTACTTCATATACTGATATTTCAGTAGGATCTAAAGAACTAGAAAAGGAAAAATCACATTTATCTTGAATTAAAAAAGTATTTAAAGTATCAGATGTGGAAGTAATTGAAGAGTTTTCATTAAGTGTTAAAGAATAATTAAAATTGGGAGTACCGTCGGGATTAGCTGGGATTTGATGGTATAAATCAATTTTAACCTGGGCTGCTTTGGTTGATTGGGGTTTATACCCAAACATATAAGCTAATTCATATAAATTATTTGTTTGTTTAGCTAATGTAGTAAAGGTTTCTTGTAATTGGTTATCTAAGTAAAAAGACATTACATCACTTACATAAGCTGCTTGTTCCATAAACATCATACCTGGGGATGCAGGTGAGAAGTCATTATAAGTATTAGGGAAATAAGTTTGTGAAAATTCAATTAATTTAGACCTAATATCAGAAAAATCTCTATTTAAGTATTTTATATCTCTATTTATTTTAGTTGCCATTATGTAAAGTTCATATTTAAAGTATCATTTATATTAGTATTGGTAACCCCATATGTTAAAGATACATTAATACTATTACTATCTTCTTGACCCATAACTTTTAAGTTTTTTACATTTACTTGAGGGAAAAATAAATCTAGATCTTTTTGGATTTTACTTTGAAGATATTTTAAATTACCTGTTGTTATTTGTTCAAAAATATAATGTCTTAAACCTCCCCCAAAATTAGGATTTAAAGGACGTTCACCTGGGTTAGTAAGGAAATAATTTATTAAATTATTTTTTAAAGCATCTGATGTAAAAAAGTTAGGTTGGAATGGGGTGTTTTGGTTAGAAGTTGGAGTAGTAAATACTGCAGAACCTGTAGTAACATTACTTGATACTGAGTTAGGGCCAGTAAAAGGTACATTAACCCCTATAGCAGCATTTTTATTTAAGTCAATTGGTGATATTTGTTGTGCTCCAAATGCCATTATTTAGTCATTAATCCCATTATTTGATCCATATTAACTTCTCCCCCTGGTAATGCCCCATTTGCAGATGTTGTATCTCCTACCCCTTGAGGGTTAAATGGTCTATTACCAAATCCTTGAGCATCTCCACTTCTCATATTTAATCCAGTTTCTCCTAAAACATCCATATATTTTTTTCTTTGTTCAATTAATGAATGTTTGGGTGTTTGTGTAACAGGTGCTGGTGTAGTTGATGTAATACTTTCTTGTATTGGTTGTGTAACTACTGCTTTAGGTGCTTTAACTGCCTCTAGTAAAACTTCCTTTAGCTCCTCTTGTATAGCCTCTCTAACGGCTTCTTTGATTATTTTTTTAAGTGCTTCGGTTTTCATTGTTGTGTTTGTTATAAATATTAAATTAATCTGCTTTTAAATCATTTTGTTTAATGTAAAATACTAATTCATCTATTAATATTTGATCATTTGAAGAAAATGAAGGTTCTCCTCTAAGCATGATTACTCCTGATTTGTTTTTTGCTATAGCTTGCCTCCTTTTTTCTCCCTGAATTTCTACATTATCAACGGTTATTACATCCATTTCAAACCCATTTACGTTAGTTACTACTTTTTCCCCTTGAAGAGACTGCTGTAATGTATCTAGTAATAGTTGATTTTGGATTAATTGTTCATTAAAATTATTTCCTAAATAGGGGGTATTAGGATTACTATTTTCTTTTTCTTTTTGTTCTTCTTTAGTACAAGATTCTATGGCATTGTCTAGTAAAGCTAACATTTGTAGTACTTTTACTAATAAACTTAATAAAAGAGCTATAACAGAAGCAATTCCCGGAAGTAATAAGCCATATTTTTTTAATTGTCTTTTACCTCCTTCTACTATATTTGAAGAAGCTGAAGGGATTGGGGTTACTGCTGTAGATGGAATAAATGTAATTATTTGAGCTGCTATTAATAATAAATCTGCAACTGTAATTAATTTTTGGGTAGTTGTTACTGTTAGATTTATTGTATTTAAAAATTTATACATATTATTAACTGCTTTAGTTAGTTTATTTCTTTTTTGTATTAATTTTTTAAGTTCTTCTGGGTTTTCAGGACATGCAAGCCCTAAATCTTTAAATCTAATTCCTGCGGCTAATAAAGCTATGGCTTTAGGTATATCACAAATATTAAATCTAGCTAATAAAGCAGCTATAGCTCCTAATAATCTTGTGTTTATATTATTAATAATTTTATTCATCTCTAATTGAAATCTCATTTCTAAATTTATTTTAGGTAATGATAATTTTTTTAATTCAATATCCGGAAGTATAAAATTAGGTTTTTGTAGTTTAGAAAAATTAGGCTCAAAAGGATCTAATTGAATTACCCCTAAAGAGGGTCTAATAAGTCCATTTAATCCTACCAATGAGATTTCTTTCTTACACCATCCTTTTTTTCCAATTTTTAATTTTGGAACTTTAGGTGGGTCTGGTGTTTCTGGTATATCCGAAAGGCCTGGGACTTTTGGAACTTTTAATTTAGGAGTCTTAATCTTTGGGGTTTTATCCTTGGGAATCTTAATCTTTGGGGTTTTTATTTTAGGTATTTTTTTTTCTTTTTCTTTTTGTTTTTTAATTCTTTCATCTCTTAGTTTTCTTCTTTTTTCCTTTGGATCTTTAGGTTTTGAAGTTACAGGTGGGGGTAATTTAACTGTTTTACCTTTAATTTTTTTAGTTTTTATTTTTACAGGTTTTTCAGGTTTAAATTTTTTAGGTTTTTCAGGTTTTTCTTTTTTTATTTTGTCTTTATTTTTTTTATATTCTTCTTCTTCATCCTCAAACTGTAAAATAAAACTACTTCTATTATTTTTCCATTCAATTTTTCTAAAATTAATATTTAATGAAAATGAAGGCCAACTAAAATTCCATGAAAATTTTTTTCTTTTTTTCTTTTTAGGGATATCATCTTCATTATCTATAGTTCGTAATTCAGGGATTGATGATGTAGGAAATGTAAATACTGGTTCTCTTGGTGGTATTGTTTCTATGCCTGGTAGAAATTCATCATCATATGTACCTTCTAAAATAAAATCTCCATTCTCATCTGTAACTGCTTTAGTACCATTTAGATCTTCAATTTCTACTCCCTGTATGGGAGAACCACAACCTTGATCTAGGGATTTAATACCTAAACTTGCTATAATTTTTCCTTCTATTTTATAAGGTTTCTTTTTACATATTTCTATGTCCCCTGTTAACATTATTTCACTTAAATCTGGATTAAGATCTTCTGATAGATATTTTTCAGCTACTACTTTAAAATCAGGATTATAGGGTTGGGTAGACCCAAAAGTATAAGTTTTTACATATCCCTCTGGGAAGTTTTTTAAATAAGATATTACAGATAAGTCTTCTTCATTTGGATATTTAATTACTTGTAAAGTTCCAATAATACCATCAGTTTTAGAACATAAAGTAAATTCTTTTAATACTTTAGGATCAAAATTTTCTTTAGGAAGAATAGGGCAGGTAAATCCGGGAATAGTAAGTTGATCTCCTATCTTTAAATAATCTTCATCTTCTAATAATTCTCCCTTTGAACTATAACCACTTCTACCAAGTAAATATTCTAAATTAGCATCTATAATTTGATCACCTCTTACAAAATCATCTAACATTGCTCCTTTACCATCATTAAAACTTGAACAATAAACCCTATGGATTCTTGCTATTTTATAAATCCAATCTCCTTTAACTACTGTATATGTTAAAGGATAAATTGCATCTATTTGATCCTGATCTGTAGCAGTTGCCTGAGATTCTCCGGTGCTAAAAAGTTCTGCCATTTACTCTGTTTTACATTTATCCGATAATATATTAGGTAAGCCATCTTTAACAATTTTTAAAGCTTGAAGACAATTTTGTGCCTGAACTGAAATTGCACTATCTGGGATGGGTAATCCTCCAGGATATAGTGAAGAATATTGTAAAGTATCTACCAATTGTATTAAAACTGAAAGTACAAAATCTAAATTATCCTTTAAAGTATCTCCTAAAACTAAAGATTCACATGCATCTTTTGAACCTAATAAAATTTCATCTCCAACATTTACAATAAAACTTTCAGGGGTATCAAAATTTAATCCTTTTTTAGAGTTAAGATTAATTGTTTTTTTAGAACTCAATAATATATGATCATCCATTGAATTAAAAAATAAACGGCCTGAGTTTATTATAACTTGGTTTTTTGTATAAGAATTTGGGGATGTGGGAGCATCTTTATAAGAAGAATAATCTTGACTAGAAGCAATTATAGGTAATTCTTGGGTTGAAGTTAAATATATAGATGATAAATCCTTATTAATATCTTCAGAAATAGGTTCCCATGGGTTAGACATGATTTCTTTTGGTTGACCATTTCTAATAATTGTTATAGGATTACCATTTTCCCCTGAATTTGACCAAATATTTAAAGCTTCGGATCCTGAGGGTTTTGCTGTACTAGATAATCTAATACTATTTCCCCATCTTCCTTGATATATATTATCTCCTAAAAAAGGTTGTAATGGGTGAATGTTTTCTTTTTCTATAAAAGTATTTTGGTTTAAATTTAAATCACTTTTAAACATATCAACATCTTCATCATATGGAGGGAATGATGAATCTATAGAAGGAGTATTTGTAATATTAGTTTTTTTATAATCTTTAATTTTTTCATTTATATCTTCTTTTTTTTCTTCTGGAAAAGCATTATGATTGGCAGCATTCCATAAATTTATAACATTTAAATAATAATAAGATTTTTGAGAATCATTTAAGCCTATACTATTATCAGGTAATTTAAAAAGTAAAACTAACTCATCTTTTAAAGGGTAATATGTAGATTGAGGAAATAAGGGTTTTGCAACATTTGTTCCTCCTGATGTATACCCTTGTATTGTAAAAAATATACTACCAATAGCACTAAATCCTCCATATTTTTCAATTTCAGGATAATCTTTATTTAAAATAATATCAGTTACTCTACCAACTAGTGTTAAAGATTTTATTTGTGATTGAATTTCAGAAAGTTGAGATAACCCACTAGTTTGAACATCTGTTGGAACTTCCCTATTTGCTGTTAAACCATATTCAAGTCCCATTATTCTTCTTTTTTAGGTGGTAATTGTAAATTTTGTATTTCGTTTAGTAGTTGTTCTTTTTCTGCCTCAGATATACCAAATCCATTATCTTCATTACCTTCATTTGCAAATATACGTTGGAATATTGTTGCTACTTTAATGAGTGCTTCATCGTTTTTAATACCAAGTTCCATGTACTCTTTAATAAGTGGTACAATCATTGTAGCATCACCTATATCACTGATTAGTGGTTTTAATTCGTTGATTAGTGCACTAATTTGTGTTTCTTTCTTTTTTTGGTTGTCGTAAATTTCTTTAAGTAGATCCGAGTAGGATTTTTTACCGAATATATTTTTGTCTAAATGGCTCATAGTTATACGTTTGGTTCATGTATAAATATGATTAATTAAGATTTTTCGAAGTCTATATAACCTGTTTCTAAATAAAAAATATAACTTCCTTTAAACAACTTATATAATCGGGTAGCTATTTTAGTAATTTTTGGTGTTTTAACTTCTAAACCATGACTGGCCATTATTTCTCTAATGTAGATATATAATGCTTTTTTATTAAATATTTCTAAATTTTCCCTCTTCCTAAATAGTTCTAATATTGCATCTGCTACTTTAGCATCATTACCCTTAGGGAAAAATTTATCAAATCTATCTTCAACGTGTTTTACATACGCATCTATAAAAATAGATAATCTATCTTTTTCTTTTTCTTCACCCATTTGATATGAGTAATTATCATCTTTAAATAATTCGTCTACTGGGGCTTTTAAAACACGTTTTTTGTAATTTTTCGTATTATACACTATTAACCAATTTTTAGTTATAGTACCAAAATAAGAATATGCCTTAGCCCCATTATCTGGATTGAATAAATGTAATTTAGATAATAAAAAAGTTATTACTTCATGCTGTAGATGTTCTATTTGATCTACTTCTGTATAATAAAATTTAAAAGTATGGATTATGTTTTCTGTTAATTTGAAGAAAGCATAGTGTATCTCATCTCTGTATATTTGACTTCTAACTTCTGAATCTGGTTCATTATTATATCTGACAATAGCTTGTTCAGTATCTTTAGTAAAGTAGTTTTTACTCTTAGGTCGTCTTTTTTTAGCCACGGTAATCATTTTATTTCTTTTAACTTAAAATCATTCAATATATCTTGAATTTGTTGGACTGATTTAAAAAATTGTCCAACTTCATCATCTGACTTAAATGTACCCGCTTGGTCTATTTCTTTTAACTTCTTATCTGAAGCCTCTATGGTTTTAGATAACCTATCTAAATAATTGAGGTATTCTGCTAGTATATCTTCTTGCTTTTCGTTTTTACGTAGTAAATTAAAAGTAGTAAATCCTAAGATTACTACTAATACTGATAAAACGGATATGGAAACTATTTCAATCATAAACTATTTAACATATTTTTTAACCCTTCACTTTTCATTGAGCCAAGTGCTTTAGTTTTTACATCCAATTTTTTAGCCTTAGGTTTATCTAAAACTTCTTCGTTGAATTTTGATAGCCATACGTGTTCGAATTCTATTCTTGCTGCCATTAAGTCTGCCTGATGGACAATAAATATCATGGAAGTTCGAGGTTTTTGCTCTGGCATATAATTCTTTAAATAAGGTTCATTTGCTTGGTCATATAATCCGTCATGTAGTTTAATACACATCCATTCATTTTCGGTAAGCTTGATATCATGGTCAACTAGTAATTTAATAGATCTGTCTGGGACTGACATATAAGCTAGTTTCTTGTTGTATTGATACATTTCACCTAGGTTCTTTTTTCTCCAATCATCTTGAGATGGTAAATAAGCCATTTCTTCACCATTACCCATTTTACCTAAATCATGGTTTATAGCTGAAAATACAAGTTCTTCAATAGTGTAATTTTGTTCTGTACCAAATTCAACCCATGTTTTGTTTATTGCTAAAGCACCTTCTATGACTCTATTGACATGGTCAATGTAACCACCTGGAAATGCATTGTGGTAAGCTGTTTTATGTGATGCTGGCATTAATACAAGGTCATCTTCGAATTTCTTGTAAAATGCTAGTACTTTTTCTCTTCTAGGATCTGA
>Ga0099797_100566_pt1 | contig 23619 bp, 26 predicted proteins | sample Uncmet_Sort48C_1_FD_89871 | JGI IMG/M metagenome (GOLD analysis project Ga0099797, IMG submission 89871) | Marine eukaryotic communities from CALCOFI LINE 67, Pacific Ocean - C012_Sort48C_1 | ecosystem: Environmental > Aquatic > Marine > Oceanic | place: Pacific Ocean: Monterey Bay | collected...
TTCTAATTTATCTAAACCTTTAATTACTGGTTGTATGAAGGCTAAAACGAATATGTGTGTATTGGCAAATCCATATATTGTTTTCTCCTCAAATTCAATGTCCACATGCTCCTAGATTGTTAGTACGCAACCAAGGCGTTAACATTTTCAACATATCCACACAAGCTTCACTATACGATTCGAGATCTTTATTCTCATTGCTGTTATCATCACAGTCGAACAACTCTGGCTTTGCCGGGACTGTGTCTGCCTCCCGACGGCGCAGACACATTTCCGGTTATCGCGGGATTCTGTGTGCTTTGAACATCCTCGAGTCATTGTTTGAGGAAGCAGTTGTCGTTATCTAGCCCTGATGTTTTATTGTCGTCAAATCCTTTGTCGTCGATTTGAGCATGGGGGTCTAAATCGTTATCTTCGGGTAAATTTGCAGGAGTTTCGATATTGCATTATTCATTTATTCGAGCCTTTTCTGAAGCAAAAGACGTCAGTGATGTTATTCAGATGCCATACACACAATGATCCCATTGCCTGTGTGTTCATGTTATTTCCCGGACCAGTGACAGCGCTATTATTTCGGCGGTCGGATCTTGCAAATCTACGATCGTCATTGTTGTTGACAGCAAATATTTCCAGAGATGTATGCATATCTTGTTGTGATATATGATGATAGTACAGCGCTGAAAAAGTTGTTTGCCATACAAGCACAGATTTTTGAAGTAGCAACATCAATATCAGTATTGGAATTAGTCACTCCATCAGTGTACATCGTTGGTACCTGCTTTATATTGGAAAAATCTATCGACTTGAATCCACCACTGATGTAGCTGGTGATACTGCTCGATATATTCGATCATTGTTCATCAAAATCTATCACAGGTATGGTTGAAGTCCGTTTGCGTCAAGGATCCGATCAACAAGTTATCAAAGATTTTGATCATGGAAGTTGTGCACACACAATGTCGTGCAGTTATGTCCTCCAATGTCGCGACTGGTAAATTTGGAAAATCGATTTTTTGCAAATATACAAGAAGCTGCAATTGTTCGCGCGCAAGATGTGGCCCGAATCAAGCAGCCAATATGTTTTTCGGAAACAAGAAAGGAACTGAGTATTGACGAACAGCGGCAATCGATGACTATGTGAATATGGAGCGTGTCAGTTCGGTTGTGGGACCAAAGTGTTTTTTTGAGAACGCGATTGACATGGAAGATAAATTATTGGGAATGAACCTGTAAATGTTTTATTTGTTTACGTCCAAATCCGTTTATTGTTGGTGTTGTATTTGCAGTCGATTTGCAAGGGGACAGAGTCTATTGTTGCGCGCAGTGTTGTGTTCCAGTCTTGTGGAAGTCTATGTTGTTGTCCATGTCTCCCAAATAGTCTTGGTTCTGTGACAAAACTGTCGCATTGGATGCGAATGAATCCACTGGCCGAACTCGCAGCATAAATGGATTGCATTTCGCCAATTACGTCCAGTCGATCCGAAGATGCCAAATATGTATGTGCACTTCGTCTGCGTTTGACTGTGTTTTTTCGTATTCCTATCCAGTATCAAAACAAAACTCGTGTCGTGCCGGGATATGCAATTTCGAATTCCCAAACTATTAGTCCTCATTCATCATCAAAATACCCGTTGACGTTCTTGTAGTGGTACTCGACGAGTTCGGCTTTTCCGTCGGCAAGTTGGCGTTCATATTCCTTCAATATCGCTAGATCTATCATTATCAAATTCGGCATTGCAAACACATCAATATATTACACAACAAGCATGGCGCCGAGTAGTTCATATTCTCGCAACAAACCATGGACACAACGCCGTCCAACATCATCCTCCCGATTATCATTCATGATCACATCAGGAAGTTGCATATTCTTTGCAGCAGCAAGCACCTCCAAACATCATCCATTCCAAGATCTCCCATCTTGCGAAAAATCAGAATTCCAATCACAACCCGGACTCGGCTTCCTTGGTGTCGGCGTAGATTTAGTTTCCTTCATACCAAACACCAACTCTTACGATAACATCAAGCATCATGTTGTGAAATTGTCTTGTGGCAAAAACATGGAATGGCGAAATCCGTATTTGAATACAACGTATGCGATTTACGATCAAGTAGAATCGATTATCTCGGATCCGAGTTCTACCCAAGACTCAGCGTTTTTTAAATTCGGAGATACATTTGATTTGAGTGAGCATTTTGAGGAAAGTGTTAGTAGCGGTGGATTGTTTGGATTGTTTTCAGCATCAGAAGAAGTTCAACAAATGTTCAAGTTGAATGTGAAAGTCAATGCTTCTCTCTATTACGACTATGGAAAAGTAAATGCATTTGTCGCAATGTTGAAGTCCGGTGTTGGCGCGTCGGATGAGTATGTGACGGCAGTGAATAATTTAGCGTATAATTGGTATTTGCCAGAGAATTGGATGGGAGTGGAGGAGTTTTTCAAATTGTACGGGACGCATTATATTTGGAAAGTGAATTTGGGAGGAGAGTTCCGGTATACATCGATTTGTGAAAGTATTTATTTGCATGCGGTGGGGAATGCACATGCAGAAGCGCAAGCGTCGTTGGATTTTCTATTTTTGCTGCATGCGGATGGTGGAGCTTCTGGCGATGTGAACGCAGCGGAAAATTTCTATCAGTCATCCTGTTTGAGGCACATTTCGTGTATTGGTGGAGATCAATCCAATTGTAATAAGAATTCAACAGATTCATGGAAACAATTTGTCGATTCTGTGAATGGATTAACACCACATTCTCCCGGCCCAGGACTAACACAAGCTTATTATCTTCCAACACATGAGCTACTCTCCTCGTTCTGGCATCCAATCAAAAAAGGTATTGTCCGTGATATGATGGTTGCGTATGTTGCATGGAAAGGTTTAGAAAAGTTGTTAGAGTTTTACACTATCACCAGGGGAGAATTGAATCGAATTGTGGATATGGAAGCACCAAAATGTTATATTTCCAAGTATACATGGGAAAATTCTGATGATTATGGAATAGAATTAGATGATTTTACATGTGGAGCAACACCAGATACTGATCCAGTTGATCCATTTCCAGATCATCCAGATCCCTTTCAATTAGGCAAATGCATTCAATTTATGAAAAATGGTAAAAGCGTTGGAGATGATGAACAAGTGGGGAAAGTGGTTAGTAAAGCTCAAGCCAATGCCAAATCATTACTAGATAAAACGAAACCACATTTTGATGAAATGACGGATATATTGAAATCCAAAATGACTGCTGGTGCAAAAATTGAAGCTTGGATTGAGAAAACAGAGCAATGGATTGGGAGTTTTAAAGATATGGTTGCGAGTGTATATTCAGTTCCGGTGGAATATTCATGTATTGGGACGGCGGATTATTCACCACAGTGGTGTTGTGATTTATGTTGTTGGCATACAAATGATGAATGTGAAGATGCAACGAGTGTGATTGATGGGAATGGGGTAGTGAGGAATGTTTTTAAAGAATTTAAGGGAAGGAGAGGATTGATGAAGTTTGATAATACTGAAGCGGAAAGCAACGAGGAAGAAAATCACATGGCGACGAGGAAATACAATGAACTCCAAACCAATTTGAAAGGTTGTAGCAAACGTTGTACCGGTGACGATGGCAGTGCTCCGGCATGTTCGGAAACTGTATTGTTACCAAGTGGAATGTTGAGAGATGATTTTGGTGTTGGTCTGACCCTTGGATTGCAAGGAGGCAAGCAGGTGGAGGAAGTTTTCATCTAAATCTCTCGGTGGAGTGCTTCTCTCGGTGGAGTGTTGTGTTGGAACTTAGAGAACTTCTAGTTGGAAACTACAATTCCTGTAACGACATACTAATAGTTTTGTCAATTGCAATATGCATGGAGATGCAGATTTTGTATAACTCAGTGAAGCGACAATTTTCTCAACGACAAGCAATTGTGACGAACAGAGTTGCTCGTTCAACCAGCACACAGGGCGGTTTCTGATGAGTAACGTTTGCAATGGGTGCGATTGCATGTAAAATCCATGTGAAATAAAAATGTAGAACCAGCCACAAATCACAGTGCACACTCTTCCCTTGTAGTAAAAATAAGCATTGCGACGTCGTAATGCGTGTATCAATGTATAAATGTATCAACAACCAGCGATCCACAAGCGACCGTTGCGCGATGATTGGTTATAATATGGTTTGTCATATGAGTATGATGATCGTATATGGGAAGAGAACTGAGTTTTTGGCTTGGGATTTAGTCTAGAATTCATAATAGATTGGAGGTGATCGAATCATGTTGGTCGTGATTCGATCGAAAAAGTTTGTAAAGCAGCATTTGAACAGCCACGAGTACGCAATCAAGTCATTGCGCGTTGGAACATTTTGAAAAAAGTGTTGGAATGTTTTCAGAAATTCAGTTGGAAACAGATGGCATATTAACAGACTATTCCAAAATTATTGACCTTGGTGCTCTGCGTAATAAATAAGCGCGGTAGTTCATTTTTTTGCAGTCGACAGTTTACAGCTAATAAAAGTCGCAAATTTAGGAGTCATCGGTTGTCGCCGGTGTTGACATGGGGAATGTTCTGCGAGTACGATGGATATTAGTCAGTTTGTTGTTCGTTCAAGCAGAGCATATTTTGGCGACACGATGGCAGTGTTTTGTAATGTTTTTTGTCAAGAGGAGTTTGTTTATCTTTATCGATCCACTTTTGTGAATTATCTAATGAAGGTTTCGTCCAAGATTAATATTTCTCCCTTCATAAGGTTGAGCCCCAATTGTAAATATTATCATTCAAGCACAGTATATAAGCAGTCCGAGTGAAACAAATTCGCACAAAAAATGGAAAATAAACTTTTCATCGACACCCAAGCTACGGCAAAATCGAAAGAAGCAACAGATATCATCGAACATCTCCCAGATGAAATCAAATCACAACTCCCAAATCCAGAGCCGCCTTTTCCCAACGGTGGATGGCTCTACCGAGCCTTGGAACCATATTATACCAAGCAGTCCATCGATGATGTTTGCGAAGCCATGAAAAATGGGGAAATTTCATCAGGGACAAAATGGCCACGAAAAATGGCGGATGCAATTTGCGCGCAATATGGGGTGCCGGTGGCGTTGCCGACGAGTTCAGGTGCAGGAGCATTGCATGTAGCGTTATTATGTGCAGATATCTATCAGAAAGAAGTGATTGTCCCAACATTTACAATGGTAGCAGTGGCAAATAGTGTGAAATTGGCTGGTGGGATTCCAGTTTATGCGGATAGTAGTGTGGACAATATCAATCCGGGGTTGAAAGAGATACAAAGTTGTTATAGAGCGGATAAAACTCGCGCAGTAATTGTTTGTCATACATATGGAGTAGTTTGTCCAGAAATCGAAGAGATTGCAACGTGGTGCAGAGAGAAAGATTTAGTTTTGATAGAAGATATTTGTGAATGTATGGGTGCAAGGGTAAAGGAAAGGGATCAAGCCACTGGTGGCGCATTATACAGCTGTCATTCTCCACAGAACAAATACGTTTTAGCTGGTTGTTATGGAGATTTTAGTTGTGCATCTCTATATGCGAATAAACAAATCACTGCAGGGGATGGTGGATGGGTGCACGCACGGGATATTGCTCATGGTCCAAGATTAAAATCATTGATAAATCATGGTTTTAATCCATCCTATCACTTTTTGCACTTCGAGACAGCACCTAATGCAAAAATCAACGGTCTAGGTGCGGCATTTATTTGTTCGCAATTGCAAAACGACAATCTAAACATCCAAATCACCAAAAGAGGACAAGTAGCAAGATGGTATCGAGAATATTTTGGAAAGAAAGATTGTGTCAAAACAGGGAAAATTAAATTGATCAATAGTGACACCATCAAGGGAGAGAAAGGATGTTATCATGACGCACCGTGGGTTTTCGGTGTGGAATGTTGTGATAGGAAAGTACGAGATGAATTGAGAGTGTATTTAGCGAAGCCAGACATTGCTGTTGAAACAAGGTGTTATTTCTTCCCATTGCATTTACAACCAGTGAACTATTTGGAAATCGCTCGAGATAATCCACAAAGTCCTGTAGGAGGTGATAGTAGTGTTGCAAAACAAGCAGGTCGACGAAATCCTGGGTCGCCGACGTCGCCAGTCGGTGGGGGAACGAATTCTACATTCAATATGATTGCCGCAAATACAACAGAAACATGGAAATGCGGTTGTCCAAATGCAGCGAAATTTGCAGCGACTGGATTCTATTTACCAACACATTCATTTCTGGAAGAACAAGATTGTGCATGGATAGTAGATTGTGTGGAGGGGTATTTTGGTGGCGAAGATGAAAAAGTTGGAAAACCGTTGAGAGAAAAAGGTTGGGCTGATAAAGCGCGATTGAAGTTGTTGGAGTAAAGAGTTCAAATGTCAACAGCAGTATTTTGGTAATATGAGCGAAACAGAATCATTGGGCGTGTTGTATTGATTTTTTTTGCCGCATATCGATGTAGCATTGTACATATGGGGTCTATTGTAAACGGCACAGTGATAATGAACGTGGATTCGAGTAGAATTGGTCAAATTCGGCACAGATTTCACACAGATTTCATAATCGGCAGTACTATTGAGGTTGGAACTGCTCGGAACATTGTGTGAGTCTCTTGGAAAAGCGACACGTGACGGAAATCGGTTGTAAATGGAGCGTTGATCATGATCAGTGTTGTTATCAAAGAATTGTGAGAGTATTATCGGTGAGGATGAGTGTTAGTCTGGTGCGAGTATGGATGTGTTTGTGTCAATAAAGTTAGTCCAAGTGCTATATATGAGCATGGTTAGGTTCAGAGATTGGACTAGCACAATAAGAATCAAGTTTTGCATTTCTTGTAAGGCAGTAATCAATTCATCTTTTTAAATACTAAAAAATGTCAATGGAAGTGAATCACAACATGGCGAATCAAGGCGATGTCAACAAGACTCAAACGTCCAACAAAGGCACCGCACCCTCTGTTTTATCTCAGCGAAAAACAGGAAGTGTCGACGATTGGTCGATCCCTTACGACAATCGACGTTTTTCAGGCAGCAAAGCACGCAGTGCATACAAAAAGGCTCTCCGAACATATCAATACGATCCAAGCCAATGGCTCATAATTCCGTGGCCCATTAAATTTGAAATCAAAACCTTTGACCCGCGCAGTCAAAACACCTTGTCTACTAATATCGTCTCATCAGCGAGTACGTCTACAGATCCGACAAAGTCGATTAGTTTTCCATGCAAATTGAACAATATAATCGATCCTTCTGGGGAAGACGCTGGCATCGTTGTACATTCTCAGAATGGTTTGTTGTGTGACAACATCATCGAATTCTATAAGCCGAAAGTGCCGAAATTTTTCAAGCATTTACGACTGGTATCAAAGTTTCAACCGGCGGCTGTGAGTGATGGCATCGTTCACGGCAAATTGAGTGAAAGCACGACTGGTGAGAATTTTGATGATCAGAGTCGCGGTGGTGGCTTGGATGAAGACGGTGATGACGATGAACCTGTGTTTGTACAACGAAACGAGTATGTTGATCTGAGAAACGAATACCAAATCATCGTGGAACAAGAACCGAAACCGACCGATGAAATCTATGGCCAGAGGCAGAAAGAATTGGGGAAACTAGATTGGAAAAAAGATCTGAATGATGACTCGATCAATAGCTCACCCGAGAACCGCGAAAGATTTGCAAAGTTCGTGTACTACAAGGGATGGGAAAGATGGACACACCTCCGTAACTACCGGCACATCATGGGCTCCCCGAATCACAATCAACTAAAGATCGCGTTGTGCCGCCGCGGCGAAACGAATAAACTGATGTACTACCGCGATTACGATGCAAGAAGAGATAAAGCATGGACGTACATGAGCGTACAAAACATGTGCGTTGGAGATCTTTCATGGACGTACATGGGCGATCTACGACGACCAAGGCACACTCCCGCACAATACCTCGGTCTTATCTGTGATTTGAGATATGCAACCGATGATGTTGACGAGGATAGATTTCATTCATATGAGATAAGTTCCCGGACGTCCAAAGGTATGGAATGGCATTGTCGGGAAGTGGAAAAGTACGCAATAGAAATCTTGTTATCGGAGCGAACAGCCGCAGATTATGGGTCGAGGGAGGTCAAGCGTCTAATCACGGAGTCGTGGTTCTACATGCCGGAATTGCAATTCAGATGCATCGAAATGCTGAAAGGAAGCGAGCATATGCTGGATTCCGCCACTTTGCGAAATTGTATGAGAAGGCTCGAGGAAGAAATGGAAGAAACACGCTTTCAATGGCACAATCAAAATTTACATAGAGGGTTCGAGCAAGAAACACCGTTTAAGTGGCATGATGATGGTAGAGCAATCGATAGTGCGAGCGAGGAAGTGGAAATGCACAAAATGATTGTGAAACATTACAGGACATTGGGACCGTCAGTGATGAAACAGGAAATAACAATGTTCAATGCGTGGCTCGATGGTTGCATAAATACCTTCCGAAATTTGTACTTCGAAAGTGTTTATAGCAAAAATTTTTACTTCAAGAGTGTTCATTCTCCGCTACGTTCATTTGCTGACGCATATCCGGATCGTTCACTCCCACCAGCGAAACAACGTATTGCCTATATTCCGAAACTGAAAGCGATACTCTCTGCCTGGCAAGATCTCTATGAAGATTTTCCGACGCCGTTCGAGGTTTGCAGTCGAATTTCGTTCGATACATATCTTGATCTGTTTGAAAGTCCTACGCGACTTGAGAAAAACATGCGTGCGGACATCAACATAGTCCATTTCTTCAGTGAGAATCCATCTTCGTCAATGAGACAAAGTCAGAACCCATTTCTCGATAAGGAGCTTAAAAGATTCCCCAATGGGAAGGTCAGACCGCAGAACTGGCCGTCTGTTGACAAGAACAGCATCTTCTATCAAAACCTGGAAAAGGTGTCAAAATATAGAAGAGACCATTCCCATCCCAAATGTAAGTTTGCAGCCAAGATGAGTCAACAATTCTTTTGGGATGTGGAGTTTGTCTGTTAAGGTGTTACTAATAGCGGGAAGAATCAAGATTTTGATAGTGGATGATGGTTATGATAGTTTTCCGGTGTGCGGATTGGATTTGGTTGGTGATATTGTGTGTCGAGGAGTGGAGATCGTGACGTTCGGCATGTGAATTATTGTGTTGCAATTGAGTGACGGGATTGGTTCGAACAATGCAATTGTTGGCGATTTACAACTGGAAGAATTCTAGATCTGATACAGCGCGGTTGTCAAATGAGTCTTTTTGTAATTTCGGAATAAACTGTTGTTATAAAAAAACATTGAGATGGTTAGTATTGAGTTTGAAAATGCTCGAAATAATGTTTGAGTCTCTTGGAAAAGCGAGACGGAAATTGGTTGTGAATAGAGCGTTGATCATGATCAGTGTTGTTATCAAAGACTTGTGAGAGTAGTCGGTGAGGATGAGTGTCTGTCTGGTGTGTGTATGCATGTGTTTTAGTCGTAATAAATTTAGTTCAATTTGCGTATCTGAGCATGGTTGGATTGAGAGATTGAACTAGACCAATAAGAATCAAGTTTCGCATGTCTTGTAAGGCAGTAGTCAATTCATCTTTTTAAATACTAAAAAATGTCAATGGAAGCGAATCACAACATGGCGAATCAAGGCGATGTCAACAAGACTCAAACGTCCAACAAAGCCACCGCACCCTCTGTTTTGTCTCAGCGAAAAACAGGAAGACGCAAGGCTCTTGTTTTAATATCGGGAGGAAGTGTCGACGATTGGTTGATAGCTTACGACAATCGACGTTTTTCAGACAGCAAAGCACGCCGTGAATACAACAAGTCTCTCCGGACATATCAATACGACCCGAGTCAGCTTCTTATAATTCCATGGCCTATAAAATTTGAAACCAAAACAACAATCAAAACAACCTTTGACCCACGCAGTCAAAACACCTTGTCTGCCAACATCGTCTCATCAGCAAGTATGTCTGCAAATCCGGCAAAGTCGATTAGTTTCCCATTGAAATTGGACAACATTCTCGATCCTTCCGGGGACAACGCTGGCATCGTTGTTCGTTCCCAGAACGGTTTGTTGTGTGACAACATCATCGAATTCTACAAACCGAAAGTGCCGAAATTTTTCAAACATTTAAGACTGGTGTCAAAGTTTCAACCGGCGGATGTACGTGATGGCATCGAGGGCGACGTCTTAGGAGTTGTCGATCGGAGTGCAAGCGTCGTTGACAATAGGAAAGAATTTATCGGATTGAATGCGGGCGGGAATGTGGGGGGCAACGCGAATAGTCAGAACTTTGATAATGGGAATTCCTTTGATGGCGATGAGGACGACGAACCTATCTTTGTGCAACGAGACGAACATGTGGATTTGAAGAACGAATACCAGATAATCGTGGAACAAGAATCGAAACCAACAGATGAAACTTTTCGCAAGAGGCAGGAGGAGGTGGGCAAACTAGATTGGGAAAAAGATTTGAATGATAATGCTATCAATACGTCACCTGAAAACCGAGAAAGATTTGCAAAGTTTGTACACTACCAGGGATGGAAAACATGGAAAAACATGGTCGACTATGGAGACATTATGAAATCACCACATCACAACCAGCTGAAAATCGCGTTGTGTCGTCGTGGCGAAGTGAAGAAACTCATGTACTCTCGTTTGACTTACGCAACGCTGTTCACTCATTTGGGTGACGCAAGCGAGTCAGTTGAGTGTGGTCATGCAACTCGGTCACCAAAGGGTATGGAATGGCACCATGACGAAGTCGAAGATTATGCACAAGAAATTTTGTTGTGGAAGCGTGTGGATGCAGACTACGGGTCAAATGAAGTCAAACGGTTATTGAAGGAGAATGGTCTGCCGTGGGCAGGACGACGTGATGCATGGATCGAAATGATGAAAGGAAGGGAATACATGATCGACGCCGAAATGTGGTCACGGTTGTGCGGGGATTTGGAGACTAAGGTGTGTAGTGCATTGAGCGACTGGGATCGGAAAGTAGATCCATCAATCAGGGATTGGAAAAGGTTCGATATTGACAGCGTGGAACTCAAAGCGCATAAATTAACGGTGAAACGGTATAAGACCTTGGGAACATCAGTGAACAAACGGGGACTTTTCAATGGGAATTGCAATGCCAGTGTTTTCCGGAATTTGTATTTCAAAAGTCGTCGCGGTAGATCTTTACGGTCTCGTTATTATCGAGAGGAAGTCCCAGGCGAGTGTGGAGAGGAATACACAATCATCAAATGGTCCGACATAGGTCGTCCACGCAGTGAACCATCAATTGAACAGCGCAGAAAGTATATACCGAAACTGAAAGAGATATTGTCTGATTGGCGAGACCTCTATGAAGTTCGTCCAACACCGTTTGAGGAATACGGTTGTTATCGGACCTCGAACGCAATTCCGTTCAAGTTGTATGTCGACCTGTTCCACAAACCAAGGATTGTACTCGGGCGTTCTAATGGATTTACACTACGCGGATGGCTGCAAAACCCACGTGCGGACGAAAACATCATTCTACACTACAAGTCACACGGCAGGGCTCAGATTCCTTTTGAAAGAAACAGCATCTTCTATCAAAACATGGAAAAAGTACGACGATATAGCACTGGCCGTTCCCATCCAAAATGTAAGTTTGCAGCAAAGATGAGTCAACAATTCTTTTGGGATGTGGATTTTGTCTGTTAAGATGTTATTAATAGCGGGAAGAATCAAGATTTTGATGGTGGATGATGGTTATGATAGTTTTCCGGTGTGCGGATTGGATTTTGTTTGGTGATGTGGGGTATCGAGGGGTGGAGATTTCGATGTTCAGCATGCAAATTATTATGTTAGAATTGGGTTATGAGATAGGTTCTATCGGCATTTTAAGAAGTTGTTTTTCGAGGATAGTTGCAGGTTCGATTTATTTCTGCAAGGAGGTGTTGTTGGCGTGATTCATTCGTGACAGTTTCGATCGTTGCAAAGTCGGTGTTCAAGTTTTTTGTTCAGTTTTTCTTATGAAGAGTCGATCTGTATTTGATTCGTCAAAATTGATCTTTTCGGTGGAAAATCTTCGTCAAAGTTTGTTTCGAAGCAATCTGAGTATGTTGTCTCGGTATGTATCGATCAATATAATACGGCAAGAAAAATGTCGCAAAACAGAACAAAATTGATTCAGGTCATATACGAATCGTATCGAGTAAGTCATCATATAAACATCCATTAATATGTAATAATTTGTATCGTGTTAAATCAACTAAGATGTCTCTATCGCGCGATTGGAATCCTACATTGGGGCCGCAAAGCAGGTTTTCAAGGCTTGTACCTCGTCCTGCCAGATCTCAACAAAATCAGCAGCAACAACCAGGACAGCAGCATTATCAATTGCCACCGCAGCGACAGCAAATTCAACCACAGCAGTTCCTACCGCTCCATCATCAACAGCATCAACCGCAACTGCAGCAGCCTCAGCAACCGCTAGCACCGGCGACACAACAGCATGATGCTTTGCTCAGTCAGTATTACACAACGTCGTTGGGTGGCCAGTTCACGACTGGTGTAGCGGTCGAAGCAGCGGACACTAACATTCTTTCATATGTTTCTCTAACGCCTCCTGGGACAATCGCAGCAAGTCGGAATAGAGCTATGATCACCGGAAGAGCTGCCATTGCATTTGGAGAAATTGGAAAATTGAAAAAGAATCATTTTGCTCGAAACAAGAGCAATGATTCCTTCTTGAAAGAGGGACTTCCCTGTCCCCCCTCCATAAAGTTTTTCGATGCTGCTGGCAGGTTTACCAATTGGGTATTGAGTGATTTTTTCTCGTGTTATCGGTGCACGCCGCCGCAATTAGTAGATGGAGTCTGGATATCCGAAGTGGTTGCGCAAGATTTTCCTCGCGGTTCAGGAGTGATTTTGGATGCGCGCAGAACGCCGTTTACTATCAGTGTTAATAACGCAAGGGAAATCGGTGTTCTCAGCAATGAATCAGTGACTAGTGCGACCAGCAGAGTAGGGTGGGATTACAGACTTGGAATAGTCAAGTTACCCATCGGTGACGGTGCGATAATCAAGTTGCCCATCGGTGACGGTCAGGATACCGGAGTCGAATATTTCTTTTTTGCTGGATTTTCCAATATTTCTAGTTTGAGTGATTACAGAGTTTCGGAAAATCAATATTGTGCCACAAGACAGAAATCTCGGAAGCCTGGATATCAATTGAGGTATTATTTGTTGTCGAGTATTCGCGGTATGGTATTGTTGGTATGACACGATGATGTTGAGTTTGGAGTTGTGTATTTGTTGTATAAGAACATCGAATCATTGACATTTTTCATAATTTTTCATAATGCATGTTGTGGGAAAATTCTTCACAGGTTCAAACTTCCCGTTCCCGAGAACAAGCCCTACAATCTTCATGGAAACCCACATAACAAACGACAAAAAATGATGCAAGAAGATCCGGAAGAATCGATTTCAAACGGCAACGGTTTCGATTTTATTGGTTGTAGAACTCTCGCTAACGCAGCAGTGAAATTGTTCAAGTATACGATTGGTAATGGCATCATGAGTCTGGCCAAGGAAGAGGAGAATAAATTTGCGGAACCCATTGTTACGATAAATGGTTGTGGGGGGTTGCAGTACATGTTGCCGAATCTTTTACAGTATCGATTTTGTTTTGAGTTTGTTTGTTTGGTGGGATGTATTGATTCATTGTTGTTTTTGATATGAAAAAACAGATATAATGATTCGGTATCGATGTATAATCATTTGGGAATCATCATAGATGTTTGCGAATTGAAAATTCACAGATCCGATGAAAAAATTGATATCCGTGCCGCATTTTTGAAAGTGGTTCCGGGTTCTACAACAGTTGTTAGTTGGGATCCAGATGGTCTTGAAAGCTTACCGGTATTGGTAGAAAACTTTTGATTTTCATCTTGGGCAATTGAATTCCAAGAAATATGATTTTGCAATTTTCAAGAATTGATCTGAAGCGCATTGAATGAATTGTCAAGCAATAAATTGTCACACAATAGAGCATTGAAAACCGAATCATAAATACAAAAATTTCTTCTCACAGGGCATATCCGAGTATTCAATTAGCTCCATATCGAAGAACATTGAAAAATTTGACGAATCTTCACATGATGTGGCTGTCCAAGCAACTTTCCCTTTGTCCGAGTCTATCTTCGAGCAGCTGAAATCCATGGATAAATCGCCGATTGCACCTGACTGCAGCTACGAACACTTCCAAAAATCCTACGCGTTGGTCGTGAAAAATTCTGAAAACCAAAATGAAGAAGTTAGTCCATTGGAAAAATTAGAAATGGAATTGAAAAGATTCCAACCAGTTGTAACAATAAAGGGAGAAGGCCATATTGTCCTTGCTCTTGAAGATTTGAAGGTTGGGTTCTTTGTTGGTTGTGAAATTTCTGTATGTATTTTGTATTTGACAAAAACAAATTTGGTGTTGTTTTAATTGGGACTCGATCTGTTAATCCAATTCCATTTGTTATCGATTCGGCAATAAGCAAGTATCATAATTATCAATTGCAGGTATTAGAAGCAGATCCGTCATCCGAGTCTCTCGAAATCAACAACGATCAAATGCAAAATTTATTCAATAACGATAGTAGCCAAAGGAGTTTGCGCGTAGTATCAGAAGACACTTTTACAAATCCAGAAATCAAAGCAGCGTGGAAAGAGCGACAACACAGATTTGACTTCTTCAAAGATCCTGGTACACGGACTTTTCACGGGTTGGAAACGTCATCGCCGACGAGAGGGAACTTGAAGGCGCAGAAACGAAGGGAAGAGCGAGTATTGTTTCATTGTGTGGTCTCATCATGTGTTTGGTCACGAGTTGTTATAGGTGCGCAATTGAATGTGTCTGCCAGATCAATTTGAAGTTCAGGATCGGAATTGTCTTTCTTTCGCAACAAAAAAGCATTCGGAATGTTTTTAGCGGTGCAGTTGTTGGTATCCATTTGAATGAAAGAGAGAGTGATTCGGGATTTATCATCTATTCACAGGTCGCTAATTTGAAAGAGGAGCTGACGAAGTGTTTTTCTCAAGTGTTTCCTGTCGATGACGAGGCTGATATGGTCCCAGCAGACGGTGTAGTTCAGCAAGCAAATCTGCATCAAGCAGAGCCGGGGCAAGCAAAGATGCAATCCGAACTGTCAAATTTGGACGAGTGTGAGAACAAAAGATTAGAATCGATTTTCAACATATTAGAGAAAAAAAATTGTATAGAAAAAGTTCACAAGGTCATGATTCAGTCGACAATCAATTACATCGCGGAGTTGGAGAAAACAGAATGGAGTGAGGAAATTGCCACTCAATTGGAGATGTTGTTATCATGTGGCGCCATTGAAAACTCAACGGTATTTTTTTTGGCCAGTTGAAAGGAGTCCTTAGGGTTTGATTGGCAGCCATGAGAATATCGTCCTTTGGTTGTGTCTTGTGGGGTTAGTAGCAACAAAAGCCTCAGCTTGCTAATTTATTCAAGTGTTGGCTTCAACCAGTCACCAACGCTAGCATTAGTTGCCTTCATTGTGGATGTTTGTTGGCTGCCACAGTAGCAGCGGTTTATTGACCAGAGTCTCACGTCAATTAAATCAAGTTCTATTGAGAGCACAATTCAATTCTTTTCTGATCAAGCCAAGCCACAGCATGAAACGAGCGAATTAGAAACGTAAAGATATTTTTGATGTTGCATTGAAAAAAAAACTAGCAGCACAATCTCTGTTCTCATGTTAAAACTGCATAAAATTCAGGTGGTGGAAGACAAGCTAGTTGCGTTATTGAATCAGAGAATCCGCAAGCATTTTAAAGGTAACTATGACACGAGTTTTGGCTCTGGCATCACAAAAGAACAATTTCTGACCTGTGTATGGACGGGAAGACACAGTGATTCGTACAGAGATTACAGAAAATCTCTGAGCGGGGAATTCACCGCTGATCCCTGCGCTGATAGAGGTTTATCGCTACAGCAAGTCAGAGTCAACAAGCTGCTTCTATCATTACTCTTCAAAATGCGACAACTTCAAGGCGAACGAAGAGAAAGATATTTCGATACTGCGCTGCTATACGATGATGGATTTCTTTATTTAGTCGAAGATCGCCAACGGAAATACGAAGCCGAAAAAGACAAGGAAAGGTCTTCAAGGAAGAGTTGCTAATGGTGGTGATCAATCCACTGGGAAGTGCAATCATGGAATGGCTACTAGAATTTATGTGAGTTTGGTTGAAATTGGAGTTTTGTGCTCGGATGGGATCTTATACCTAGTTTCAATTGATAGCAATTTCTGGACGGAGTCTACTGTTTCGATCGGAGTTTTTATGTTTCTATTGATATTGATCTAGATGGTCCTGTTTGCAATGTGATTTCTCAATGAAGTTGGCATTCGTCTGTCGCGGATGTTCACAAGAATGCAGTCGCCTGTCCAAGCTCGGGGGAGTATGTTGTGCATCTGTGGAAGTTATCATCTGTCGATGTATTTGCATTGTATATCTGTGTGCGTGTCATCCGAGTCATGTGTCACATCTTTGCATAATTGTTGTCATTATTCTCATCGTCATTTCCCAAATGCATTTATTTCCATATCTGAACATTAATTCACACAGTATCACGATTCAATTTTACATGAAACTCATCATTTTTCCCTGCAGAAACTATATAGTAAGCCTTCATTAGCAATTGTAGCAAAATAGCAATAGTCGCATTAAATCCCGTTCGAGTATTGAAGAGACACACAGTATACATAGTTCAGTATAGAAAATTCTAGTTGGATATAAACTACGTCAATAACAAACAATTCCCAACAACAGCAGTCTCCTCCAATTATACAGCTACTATAGCCATGACGTTTATTGCCAAAAAATTTTCAAAAATGTTGATTGTGATCATATCTCTGATTCAAGCAACAGTAGTTTGTTTTTGTTCCGCAGGAAAATTTGTCAGCAAGGAGAGTCAGAGAAAGGAAGAACAGAAAACATCGAGTGAGATTAGTGAGATTCTAGAGGAAGGTCTTTGGCAGGATCATTGGGAAGCGGAACTTGATTCATCATTAGTGCCATCTATTTCTTTGAGATCACGACAAGAAGATTCATTGTCGAAAGGTAATAAACCCGGATCTTTTGAACAAGAGCAAGCAAAAGCAGATCATCACATTGAGTTCCATGATGATGAAGATGATGAAGAAGATGATGATGGTCTGGTAGTACCCGTATCTGATGATGAAAGAAATCTGGGAGACCAGGTTTTTGCTGAATTGGCACAGCTACTCATAGAAGACTCAGAAATGCCTGGAGATTTAAATTTAAGAAAAAATTTTCTCAACAACAGAGCTCTCAATAAAGTATTGGTAAGTACACTTGATTTGGAGGAATTTGAAGAGATGATCGAAGAGATGATCGACGACGACGATATTCTGGAATCGTTCTCTGTTTCCGAATTTGCAAAAAAACTGGATGGTTATGAGCAGGATGAATCTAAGACGCCATGTCTTGATGTAGTTAACAAGATCCAAGAGCTGTTGATTGAAAATTTACCACAAGAAGAAGAAATACATGGACTTGTTGTTATTGTTGGTAATGATCGTATTGATACTGGAGAACAAAAAGAACACCAACATCTTGAGCGAGTTATGTGTTTATTATCTTTGAAAGAACAGCTATCACTGTCAAGAAAAACTTTGCATCAACAGAAAGAAAAAGTTCCACGAGTTATTAGACCCCTGTTACAAAAGGTACCGCTACGATCAATTGAAGATGGATTGAATTTAACACAATCAACAACGACAGATATTGAAGGCAAAAAACCAGTCGATATTGAAATGGGCAGAAGCTGCAAAAAACCAATTGAAAACGAAGTTTTTGATGAAAAATTTGTGGCTACAAAAATCGCTGTGGCTACAAAAGTATGTGCGATAAAATTCAATCTTAGATTGTGGATCATAGCCCTGGCAATCTTCATGCAGGTAGATATTGCAGATGCGGTAGTAGCTGCGAATAATTTAAGAGAAAACGATCTTCGAAATATTAGACTTTGGATATTGGCAATCACAATTATGACACAAATAAAAGGGGTAATTGCACCATTGCCACTCGCACTCGCCGGTGGGGCAGCGCTTTCGAATGCAATTGGTGGTTTTATTACCATTGGTAGCGTTTCAGCAGGGGGCGGTATAGCAATTTCCAATTTTGCTGCTGGGTGTTTGACAGCTGCTGGTGTGACTGCTAATTTGGCTTCCAAGTTCATTGGGCGAGCTGCACCAGCAGAGTTAGTGCCCACACCAGCGGCACCAGCAGAGCCGGAGATAATAGAAAGAATAATAGAAAAACACATAATAGAAAAAGAGTCAGTAAGTGCTCTTGAACTGGCGACGTGGGTGTTTATAGTAATGGTTTTCATTGAGCTTTGCAAAATGATTTTCAGACGAGTTGCATCATCATCATTTTTTACTCGTCGTGGTCGTGGTAATTATACTGATGCTGGTAGAGACTGCCAGGAGCAAGACATAATAATTGAAGAAGTGCCCAATGATATTAACGATGGGAATGCACGACATCTCCAAGAAGGACAACAACATGGACAAACTACGGCAAGTAGCTGCAGAATGTATTCCGAGGAAGAAGTCGGAGATTTAATCTCTCAAATGCGTGATTTGAAAATACAATTGGAGCTCTTGCATTCTGCACAGCGGCCGAATGCGGCGTCAATGGTTCAGAGTGATTCCACGAGCGAGCTTGCGAGCTCGGGGATTGTAAATTTTTGGAAAGAGGATAGGGATCAAAAAAAGACTCTCTAAATCGATATTTTTCCATGGTTATTGGGGGTCGAAAATAGGGATTTTGCGTCCGTCACGCAAGTTGAAAATCGCCGAAAAAGAAGATCCTTCCAAACTGATTGGACACCGGAAATGGGTCAACTACCCCAATCCCAATATGAACATCGAATTTGCCAGTTTTAACTCGTCGTAGCTCGTTGAAAGGGGACCACAACTACGACCCCGTTTAGTGCCGGATTTGATCACTTGATTTGCCGGTTCCATTGCCTAAATACACAATCTGCACGGATAAATCCAATATTCTTGCGACAATTTACGAAACGATATCTCCACATTGCAAAAATCCATCAAATCCATCCAGAATTTCTCTCGCTCGTTGCAGCCCCATGAGGATCGACTAACGCTATCATCTTGGCTCTTCAGAGATCTTTTTCGTTTCTGTCGAACAGCGTCTTGTAACCGGAGAAAACTGCTTTGTTGACTGTCCACTGCTTGACTGTCTCTTTTTTTCTGGCTTCTTTTTCTCGACTGCAGCTGTAATTTTGCAGCTTTCTTGGCCGTATGCAGCGTCAAGGGTTCAGAGTGATTACGCTGTGGATGTATCAACAAGTATTGATTCGACTCAGATGATTTCAAACTCAACTAATTCGACGACCGGGTCTGTAGGCTTCGCTGCATCAGAACTAGATGAGACCGATGTTGTTAATCTTGCAGATGATCCCCAAGGGGTTGAATCTGAATCAAATCCAACTAATACTACAACAACAGCACAACAATCCCAACAACAACCGAAATGCAGCAAAACTACAAAAGATAATACTATTTCCAAGCAACAGGAACAGGAGCCGTTTAAAAAGCAACAATCTAGTATTCTTCGATCTCGTAGCAGCAGCCAGTGCTATTAAACTGAAAGCAAGAAGCAGCAGCTAGTACTATGCACAATCAAACGGCACTCACCAGCCAGTACTATTACACTGAAAGTAAGAATCAGTCTGGTGTGTCATCGATTTTTTTTTCAATTCTATAGTGTCTGCAAGTGGCTTCATGCATTTTGTCAGTACCTATTAGGGATTTAAGTGTGAAAGATTTAGATTTACGAAATAGAATGTGAATGGAAATCGTTGATCATCAGTTTTGTTTTTTGAAGCTATGCAGCTATATAATGGTAAGTTTAATAATAGTAGTTTTATTTTTTGTCAGCAATCATTATTTTTGGTCGAGCCTGGATTGGGGTCATTATTGGTTTTGTGAAAGGCGCAGGAAATGAAATCGATTCTTGAAGAGTTAACAAATTATCATTGATCAGGAATTTAATCAGCAACAGCAGCAGCAGACCGCAGCGTGCATCGTTGTGCAGCAGTAAGTATTAAAGTATGGACTCTGTATATTGTAGTATAGCAGTTTATGATTGTCAGGAATTAATACCAAAAAAAATTTTCAAGCCAAGCCACATTGGAAATTTTCAAGCCACAAATAAAATTTGTTGCAGCAGATCAGGTCTGATTTTCGCGATAAAACACATCGAAGTTGCATTATACCCGTATTCCAAGCAGGGTCAATGGTCATTTCCCATAAATTGCGTTATCGACATCGATGTGCATTGTGGTGATTGTCAGATTTAGATTTCTATTGTCATTTTCCAACGACCTTAAACAATATTGGAGCATTTGTAGTTTCAGTTTTTATAAATTCTATAGGGTTGTATTTTCGCAATGAACATTTTGTGTGGTTGGTCGTGATCATCTGGTGTTGTGATTGCATTAGACATCAATATAAGAAATTTGCAAATTGAGTTGGGTCGTCGAGATTCAAACACCCTAGTATGAAAACCATCAATTCACCAACTCGAGAAATTGCGCACAGAGAAAGAGTCTTTTTGTTGACGGGGTGGATTCCACATAACATCCCCAATGGCGATTGAAGTCGGGTTGATAAAGATATGTCGATATTGGTTCGCAGTGTTCATTTTTTTTGTTGAGTGTTTTTTGTCGGATAGTCTAGATTGATTCGGATTCATTTTCAATTGAGAACGTGGTATATTGATAACCTCAAACAGCAAATTTCAGTCTCGAGAAGTTTAGCAGCAGACAGAGTTATTTTCATGTTTATCAAATCCATTGATTTACAGTATTGATGTTTGTGACAGATGATCATGAAATGTAAAACGATTCCCAATACTATTTTTTTTTCTTTACCAAATTGCAGGTCCCAAGTATAGAAGTAGCATTTTTTTTTTTTACGCGTAGCGTAAAATATATCCTCTAAGAAATTGAACAATATATTATATCATCACCGGATGTGATAGCTCAAGTTTATAATTTCCATACATCAATCGAAACAAGACCAAGATATTCGGATGCGATTAGTCAAACAATCATTTTCTTTTTGTCCAATGGAACTTGAACCGCTATATGTTTGTATACTAAAAACTGCAATACTGAAATTTTTGTTATCATACATCAAACTAAGACAATCATCATCTCCGAAATCAGAATCACCCACACAACAATCAAAACACAATATTACCGCTGCCACCGCCACGACAACAACCAATTTATCACAACCGCCACCAACCACAATACTTCCCATCACCACCAACGACCACACCTTCCATCACCATCTGTCACCACCAACAGCCGAACCTCCTATCACCACCAACAACCAAACCTCCTATCACCCCCAACAACCAAACCTCCTATCACCACCAGCAACCGAACCTCCTATCACCACCAATCACCACACCTCCTATCACCACCAACTACCCAATTCCCACCAATCTAACACCCTTTATGAAACACCAATGGTCCTTTGTTTTGATGCGTCCAATCGCAGACACTGGCAGCATCCATATACAATGACCCTTTGAGTTTCTTCTCCACCCATTTTTCTGTCTTTTTATCTTTTACATTGTTATCATTTTCATCTCTTTTAGGTGCATACTCACCGAATCCTACTCCCATCCACCAATCTTTGGATATTGGAGTTGTGTAATGCAAAAAGAATCCACCTTTGATATTGACAGAAATTTGCGTATCTGCTCCATAGATACATCTTCCAATGAGATTTTCATGGAAAGTTTGAGTCATGGTTCCGAAAAATAGAGGTTTCCCAGTTCCTGTTGTCAGTGTTAAATTTTTTTTGCATTAAGTAAATTGATCAGAATGCGAGTTTTGATTGAATTATTTCACAAGGAACTGCGACACAGTGTTGGTGGCTACTCGCTCCTGTATGACAATTTGATATTCTTGGACAATATAAATTCTTCAAATAATTACATTCTACCTCAAAAATTATGATGATCGTCACAAATGAAATCTACACCAATACACAAAAAAAAAGCGAACCTGGAAACTTCTTATGATACGTGGCAACGTAGTTTATTTCCAGATCAAGCAATAAATGCAAGAATTCATTAGCGATTTCGATTTCGCCATATCGTTCTTCCTCTAAATCGTCATTTAGTTCTTCATCTGTCAAAAAGATGTTCGATTTAACCAGTAAAGGATGATTTTTGTTTGTAATCCGAACTTTTTTACCATTGACTCTTTCATAGTATCTTGCTTTGTTTTTCATTGGTACCTTGATATAATGACAAATTTTACAAAAATTCTTTTCAATCGCTGCTTGGAAAACTTATTCTGCATGCAAAACTATTAATATCTACGCCTTGTGAAGGCTTGTAATTGATCACCACCCATCATGCGGGCCCAACAACAATCTGAAATCCATCGGGGAATTTTTCAAATTTCAACAATACTTACTGGGCAAAATTGCTCAACAAAACCAACAATACTTGTAAAACCAATGCTCCTATAATCTCTCCGCAATAACTTCCTTTCCTTACTGTGATAATGATTGGTGTACAATTGGTGAATCGACCTCTCGGAAAACCATTCATAATGATTTCTATTGTTTCATCATCAAGTCCTAACTCTTGCTTATACAAATCTCGGAACATGGATCTCCTGTTTTTTTTCAAATCAAAAGAGGAATTCTGGTACATCAATAAATCGCTGTACAGAGTCTCTTCATTATTCATTGCTATTTTCAATGTTTATAAAACCTAAATGGCGGTGTATGCGTCGTTGATCAGATTTCCACTTAAATCTTTCTATTGGAAACACAACATCATGAATTACAAATTGACAAAATGTATGCAAAGTCATCAATCACAAGCAAACCATATGAATACAATGCTTTGTAATTTTTGTCGTTACGATATATCGCTTGAGGATCATTTTTTAGCATTGTTAGTGCTTCTTCCCTGTTTTTATCCCCACCAACATACTTCATCAAATATTCCTCTACATCTTTGGGAAGCCCTTTCTTCCAAACCTGCAATTTGGAATGGGAAAAATTTTTGTTGTGTGTGAGAGAGTTTCTTTTGCGCTGTGACAAAATCTAGTTCCGAATCAGTCAAACATAATGCTTGCATAGTAAAAAACTCCACGAACCAATCAACAAATAAATACATAGACGTACCTCAATATAGTTCTCCTGAAACTTCGCTTTCGCCCCATCTCTCAACACCATTTTCTTTAATTCTTCTAACTCCGTCGAACCATTCGCTTTTGCCAAAGCATCTTCACCAATTGCATCCCGATTCACAGTTGCATCAATATTCAACGCAGCTAGATTTGCATTGGCATTCGCTAAACTACTTGAACTACTGCTAGATGATGCTGCAGCGTTCTGAATGGGATTATTTACTGCGGCATTTTCAACCGAAGAACTTGCACTAGCAGAGGTATCATCAGCTTGAGCATTTGAATCATTTCGTCCCAGTCGAGTTGTGTTTTTTTTAGAACCCTTTCGTGGCATTTT
>Ga0099797_100567_pt1 | contig 23609 bp, 12 predicted proteins | sample Uncmet_Sort48C_1_FD_89871 | JGI IMG/M metagenome (GOLD analysis project Ga0099797, IMG submission 89871) | Marine eukaryotic communities from CALCOFI LINE 67, Pacific Ocean - C012_Sort48C_1 | ecosystem: Environmental > Aquatic > Marine > Oceanic | place: Pacific Ocean: Monterey Bay | collected...
TTTGAGTTCCGTTTGCGGTGCCTTGAATCTTTGCTGTCTTATTCCTTATGCGCCCGATGGCAATGCTCTTTTTCTTTCTGAGTGCAATCTTCGAGATCTTCTTTCTATTCCCTGAAAGGAATACGAGTCCGAATTTTTACAATTCCGAATCACGATTTCTTCTTTCTCTTTCTTCGCTGCGCCTGTACGAGCAACAGCCTTCTTCGATACGAAACCGAGATGACCGCTGTAGAATTCCAAGGACAACGATTTGTCGTGGAAACAGCAGAGTACTGTTGCAGACTCTTAATCACCCTGGCAAAAAGATAATTTTGGAAAGGATTTCGACAATGATTTGCGCGTGTGATTTGTTTCATGCTCGTGTGATTTTTGTGCTGAGTCATATGCTCATGTGATTTCCGATTTGCGCCTTAATTCAAAACGTGCGCTGCCCATGACAATGGTTTGAACATGGAATTCCAAGAAACGCTTGCTTACGCTTTTGCATAATATCAATGCGTCAAGAAATTAGAATTACTCCGATAGCCGTCATATCTGATCAACCTACAAACATCTCAATCGCAGTTCGAAAAAAAATTTCTGAAAACAGTGACAAAATTTGAAAAACAAAATGATTCCCACGCTGCCGATGTATGAGATTAATCATGACAAACGGTTCAATACGATCCTTTTCGAACCACCAGAACGCTCAAAATTACGTCACTTGAACACTGTAACACATGACATACACCGAGTCTTGCATGATCAAAATTTGCACGACATTGCTTTTCCCTCAAGTTCCAGTAGGAATGTGGAATCATTGCCGCAACTTGAGAATTCCAAAATTTTGCAGAGATTCAGAAGTCTTACAAAAGGCCACTGCAATGGCGCAATGATTGAAATTCATGCATGATGGCGCAATGAATGCCATTGGACTAAGATGTAATCCTTGGAGGACTGAATGTAAGTTGGACTGAGATGGAGGCCTTAACTTAAGTTGGCCTCTGAAACTTTGATAACATCACTGCCGCAGCCTGAGGCAAGACACAAACAGAAGAAAGAAGTCATTCCATTGTCACTCTTGACAAGACTTGATTTGTTTTCTATTGAAGCACTCTCACCGAGACTCCTTTTATCAACTGCTGCCAACCTTTTGCCTCTTATTTGAGGCTACCCCAAACGCATACCGTTTCCGAAACGGTTTCGCTCGATTTATCGGATTTATCCTGATCCATTATTTCAAAACTGGCGCCAATCGAAGCTGGGCGAATGACGTCGCAACCCAACTGATCAGGGGCAGAAATTGCGTCCGGACTGACAGACTGACCGATTGACTAAGCACTGGCAGCAGAGTTCGAACTGGTAACAGACAAATTCCCAAAAGAACCGTGTGAACACACTGTCTGTGATACGCAGCCAAGAATCCATCAGGGTTCGACTTGTGTTCTTTCTTTACTGGTTCCGGCAAAGAAGACTCCATTAGAATCTCGTTCAAAGTATTCGCCGCAATCGCGTTCGAAGAAACAAACCCATCGAGCCTAATTGTACTTCGAGCACCTGCGGCGGATTCGATTTTGTTGTCGCTGTCTTTCCAGGTTGCCACGGGATTTCCTTTCATCTTTAAACTCCCCTCAAAGAAAGAAAACTTGACTTCAATCACGATTGACACAGTCTTTTTTGTGTTGTTCTTTTTTGTCACGGATGCCGATTTTGGATGCCAAAAAAGGGGTTCTTTTTTGTAAGACCGAGTAATTGAGTCTGACTTTTTGGAAATACTGATAGAAACAGAGCAGGTTTTCTTTTTTTCATCTTTCATTTTCACCTCCGCAACAGAATACGTCCCAGCTGCCAGAATGGCAAAGAAATCAGTTGCCAATATATTTCGTCTTTTACCATCACCAAGAATAGCAGTCATGTTCAAGATATGATCTTCCGAAAACTCTTCTATGTCTTCAATTTCAAAAGGCAGGAGCTTGCTCATGAGTCTTTGAAAGATTGATGTTTGCTTGTGTGAAGATTGTTGTTGGAGATATTGGAAAAAAATTTTTGCATCTGCTGACCCCAGTTGTGTTTTCTTTTGTGTATTCCTTTGTGTATTCGTGACTGCATCCCCAGTGTCCTCGACTCCTTTTTCTTCGACTCCGTTTTCTATATTCGAAGAGAGTGCGACGTTTTTTGCCGCTGCATCTTCTGCCGGAGCGATCTGTGGATGGCCAGCAGAGATCCGCATTATGATTTGCGAGCTGTGATAGAAATCTTAACTGATTTGTGTGACTTCTGTTTCTTTTATCCTGCTTCTTGATACGACTTCCGTTTTTCTTTGCAGTGACTTCGATTTCGATTTCTCCAGCGCGACTTCGAGTTCTCCGATTGCGACTACAATGCGTACCTTCTTTCTCCGGACCTTCTTTGTTGTGACTGTCACTGTAATGCTGTACAGTCTTTTTCCGATACGAATCCGATACGAGTCGACCGCCAATTCAGAATCAATCGAACTCAACAAAAGTCAAACTGTTGCCAAAATTTCATGTGACTATGTGTGCAATTCAAATTTAATTATTGCCCACAAATGAGGACGCAAGATACGAGCCACGATCTCTATCGTGGAGGAATCTTGAAAAGCGAATCAGAACCAGATAGATATCAGATGTATGAAAGAGAGGGACATCGTTGGAAGAAGAAAGAACTTAGAAGATCAGACGAAAACAGTCATGTGATGATCACAATAAGAGCAATGATCCCAAAACATATCCGATAAATGCAGATTCAGAATGCTTTCATTAGTTTTGCCGTGGGCCGTCGCATGAATCATCAGAAAATTTTTGCACCAAAACCGAAACGGTACCATCTTGCTGCTTAACCGCGCTGAATTTGTGAAATAATCCGAAAAATGCGTTGCCGAATTTCCTACGATGATTGAACAATGATATGTCATTCGAACACAGGACTTGAACTTAAAATTCAGTCGAATCAGAGACGTGGAAGAGACCATTTCAAAGCAAACTCAAAATTTTATGTGTGTATCAGATATACGACATCATTGATACCGCATATCCGCAAAAATTTTGGAAATCATGATGCAGCATCTGATGCGAGAGACATATTTGGATGTTTGGATGAGTCGAAACATCTTTGAAATTGGATGTAATTGCTTGGATGAATCTAGATTCTACCATGACTATAGTGCTGATGTTGAATGCGTAAAATTTGGATGCATAAAAGTTGCCCGAAGTCATTGATCAATGAAACAGAACGCGCTCTTTGTGACTGTCACTTGTGTTAATTGAAACAACTTAATCCACTGTCACATAACGCAAATTCGACCGCTCTACTTACTGTGAAAAATCCCTACAAACCGCTCTACAGTTATCTACTCACTGTGAAAAATCGAAACTCTAGTTTGTCATACTTGCTGTGAATATGCATGGTCGAAAAAAATTTATTGCTGTGAATATTCATGATCGAAGATAATTTAAGCCGAGCTTTCTCACGACTGTATAGTCGAGTGGCGTTTTCATAGGAAACCGTCGCAAACAATTTGTTAAGTTAAATATCACTCGTGACTCCAAAAATGTTTTGGAATCACGATGACTGTCAGTCTCTCTTTGCTGAAAATACTTCGCAAAGAAAAATCTTGAGTCTTTCTCATTGACATTTATCCATGCTGTACACCTTTCAAAAAGTAACTATTTTCCCTGATGTCATTTAATTGCTTCAAAACTGCAACAGATTGATTGTGAATGAAAAAATATCGCACTTGAATGAATGAAATTCGTATCGAGATGAAATACTTACTTCAACGTAACAAATACTTCACCGTATAAATAGTACCTCACACCTCCGTCGCTCCATCTTCATCTACAACGTGACCATCATTGGATCGTTGGACCTCTGAATTTCCACCACTTGGAAATCTCTCTTTCGATGTATTTGCACTGCTGGGTACCGCAGTGCTTTTTTCGGACGACGGCTCTGGTTCCATGTGAACCGGTGTGAATGCCGAATCGAATTTGAAATCGGCAGGCTTCTCCATCAAAGAAATCAATGTGCCTTTCTGGGTGGTTGTGTTAGGAGATATAATGCCGTCTTTGGCTGGCGACATTGTCAACTGATTTTCTCCCTCTGGGAGTCCCTCTTTCACCGCTATCTGACCATTATTCTCATCATACAAACTCGGCCTATGCGCCTCCCCCAACGCTTTGTCCGCCTTTGCTTTTAGCGCGTTGAGCGTGAGCGATACGCCCGGTCGCATGCTCCGCGTTCCTATTCTAGAAGACGTTCCTTTGCTCCCCGAAGACGTCACCATTTTAGAATTGGCTATTGCAGAATTCACTAACGCTCGAGATAACCCGCCTGTGGAACCGCCGAAAACAACGCTGGCGCGATCCACAAGACCACCGGTAGTTTTCCCAAAACTCGCTTTTCGTCTTTTCTTCTTCGCTTCTGCGAGTTGGCGGCGCAAACGTTGCTCTTCTTCATAATCGGGATCGCCAAATTCCGGCCGCATGTCTTTCATATTCTTGGCGAGGTTGGTGACGACGAATGAGATTCTCGATTCCGATCGTTTCAACGTGATCTTGGCCTTCTCCAGCTGCTCACTGTCATAGAGATCTTCCGACGCGGTGAGCGCTCCTTCACCTCCTCGAACTTCATTTATTGCGTCAGCATTGTTCTTTTGCAGAGCGTTAGCTTCATTGTGATTGTTCTTTTGCAGAGCGCTTTCAGAAGAGTCCTTGTTTGCTACGACCTTGCCGGTTTTGTAGCCTGTGAGTGTATAGCGAAAAGTCGATGTGCGTTCTGAGAATTTCTTGACAGAAAGCGGTGGCGCAAATTCCGCTACAATGAATAGCGTGACAAAAGCGATGATACCCAGAAAACACAGAATAACGATTCCCAGAGTGCCCGCCTGCACAATACTGTCGGTCTGTTTTGTTGACTCGAGGTAATTGAAACTCCAGCCACCGGCAAGCGCCAGACCGATCAGGATACACGCATCCATGAGATTGAGGAAGTAAATCCTCCACGGCTTCTTGTAGAGAACTGCGATCGCCCAGAGCGTGCACCAAACGGAGAATAGAACAAGTTGCAGACCCGGATTGTTGTCGCCGACGATGACGGGGATGAACGCAAGAACCGAGTTTCGAAAAATCGAATACAACGCCCATTGCATATGGGAAATCCCGAAACGACCGCACAGAAAATAATATCTGATCGGATTGAACTCACCTGGATTCGACTGACCGGCTTTCACCACTCTCCTAAGATAAATCAACGGAAGAATCACGTACGCAACTACCGCTCCGAAACCGACGATTATCAGTGGGATATGATCGGTGGATCCGCACAACACTTGCGGAAATGCCACCAACGAAGATTCATCCTGGCTCCAATCTGTATTCGGATTCACACCATAGTCAGCGGATGCAGCCGGATGTGAATAGCACTGGAAGACGGATAAAATCGAAACACACATCGGGATGAAGAGAACAAAAAATATGATGCCAACAGCGTTGACCGCAGCGTCACTGACGAAGATTGGTTTCTCTCCCGCATCAAGGAACGGTTTGGCGAAAACTCTCGGGAGCAACGCCACGCCCGCACGTCCGCCGCTGAAGACCGCAATCACTGCGAATAAGGGAACCGTCAATCTCCAAACCGATTGTATCAGCGGATTATTCCCGACCGTGCATCCTGCAGATACGCTTCCCAAATCGAATGAGAATATCGTAATTGCGCTCAAGACGTCGCCAAAGGTGCCTGGCCATGGCACCGCGAAAGATTCCATCACGGTGAGATACTGGAGGTTTTGCAACATCATCCCAAAACCAGCTGCGATCGCCATTCTTCCGGCCAACTGCCTGTTCATCACCGAAAGTCTGTAGGCCCAGAGGCATGCGCACAAGCCGAGCCCCAATAACCCAGGCATCAAAGCGAATTGGGACGTTTCAGAACATTTTTGGCAAGAAGCTTTGATCGCATTATCATCTGAGGGTCCAATCGCATACCCATGATCGCACTCAGCACACACGAAACCGCTCCAGTTGTCGCCGCACCGCTCGAATCCGCCCGGTTGGCAGCGGTGCATGTAATGGCACTTGAAAGCGCGATACGTGTTGTCCAGCGAAGTCCAGTATTTTTCTTGCGGCAGAGGCGGTGCGTGCACACATTTTTGGTTCTCGTCAGGTGGCGTTCCGAAGACACACATCGACGCTTTTCTCAGCTCTTCGGAGTCCGCTCGGGGGCCATCTGAAGCCGCTACAGGACCATTGTAACTGATCCCCCCGACATCGTAGCCTTCCATCACGTCTTCCTTCCCAACTATCCTTGCAAAAATCTCTTCCGAGACCGCCAAAGCATGTCCCCGACACCGCATTCCTGTTGGACAGGGCTCGCATGTGTTCGCCAAATTCTCAGCAGCACATTTTCCATTCGTATAACTATCAAATGTTAACTCAGACATGTCCCCACCAACACCAAGACAGGGACTGTACATGCCCTCGGAACACATGCAGTGGCTTTGCGCAAAGGCGCCGCTCGTGATTGTGGTCAATCCCGCGGGACACGTTTTACAAGACGACTGTTTCACGTCGTCTGAGAATTGTCCTTCTGGGCATCCCGTACAGCGAGAATTGCCTTCTCCCTTCGCGAAACTTCCAGGTGGACATTCCAAACACTGGACGCTGCCACGATCCGCTTGAAATTCGCCTTCCCCACACTTCTCGCAACCAGTGGCGCCTGCTTTACCCGAATACGAACCAGCTTCGCATTTTTTTACGATGCCGTCGTTCGAATAGTAGCCGGGTGCGGCAGGCACGCATTTCGGAAAGATCGACTTTTCGTAGTCGTAGTCTGGGAGGAGAGAGTATTCGGTTGCGGTCAGTCCATAACCAGCTTTGCACCTCTCACAGGTTTCAATGCCCGTTTCCGGATCCAGAACGGCTTCTGAGTGAGGAATTCCCGTGCAATCCAACGGTCTATCTCGGAAATACTTCTCCCTCACCCAGTCATGCACTTTCTCACGCTCACTCTCATCATCTCCCGCAACCGCCAGCTTTGTGAATAGGTTCTCCATATCCAGCTGGTGATATGTGATTTTATCGGGAAACTGGCCTGGTCCTCTAAATAGCAAAGGTTTCCCCCAACGAAAACTCCCATCACTCTGCTGCCAGCCCATCACGTCCGCCGTGACATGTGGTACGACAGCCATAATCGCCGGCCACCACGGATGCACGCTGATTCTCCCATCCATTTTGTGCATAGGATGAGTGGGGTCCGGGAAATCGTGGACCCACGAATTCATCGGAGCCGGCGAATTCTTCGTGATTCCTCTCGGATTATGGGGTTGGCGGGCTTCAAATTCCGCATAGCCCGGATAATCGTCGAATTGGATAAAAACAGCCGCATTTTGCCGGTCCCCACTTTCATCGAATTTCACGTCCCCAGTGACACCGAAAAATTCCAACCTAGAAGCAACCTCGAACAATCGCTCTCGCGACGTGAGATTCAACGGACGGCCGGTCGCCGGATCATTCGAGAAGTCGTCCGGTACCCAGCCTTCGCCCATCATTTGGTCCAGTGCTTTGACAAATGTAATCGTGGCCTCGAAAGTTTGCGGCCCCATCTGACGCCAACAATCTTCCCATTTCGGAATCCCCAGAATGTGGGTTTCAAGTGTGCTGCCATCACAAATCGTCCCTTGACGAGCGATATAATGTTTGCGGATCTCACCGATGGAAACGCCCGGCAAAAAATCATGGCTCTGTTCCTGCTTCGCCGGATCCAAGTTCCATGACGCCATACCAAGACCGAGATACTGGCCGTGGAATATCTTGTACAAATCCATCGAAGAGCAGATCAGAGGTCGGTTGCCGCGGCTCGAACGGTACGCCCCCACCGTTGTGACGGATGCCAAGGAAACCACGTTTACGAAATAGTGTTTTCCGACGAAGCCTAATAGTTTGGCTTGGCAGAGAAAATCCGCTGCAGCTGGCTCTAGCATGGCAAGAAGAACAAATCGAATGTCCATACTCTTCAACGTTGTCACGACCTGCTCGTGAATGTGATCACCGATCACTCGACCGTTGTCTGTGCCTTCATACTGATCATGTCGCTTCTTGTAAGCGATATTCCACTTCGGTTTCAAGCCTTTCGCTTCTAAATCTGCATTCTCTTTCTCCAAAATTTCGATGGCAGCGTTCCCAGGATCTGCAAAGCCAGAAAGCGGATCAGCAATGTACGCCAGTCTCCTAATCCCCAATGCAGAAAGCAGAGCATACACTACCTTGGCATTACCGGTTGTCTTAGATAAGGTCCGCAGCAACATCGGGTAAGTATCTTTATCGTTAAAGCGCATATCGTAGCATCCGCCCGAAAACGTTGGAAACCCAAGTGCGGCGGCGGGTGGAATCACCCCATCACATTCGTTGCCTGCATACAATCCCGTTACGGCGACGGTCTTATCCGGAATTCTGGGAAGTGTGTTCTGCAACGCTTTTTGCGCAGGCGCCAGCTGAGAGTCTGTGTCTTCCGCCAATGCCATACCAATCGTCACATTGTGTTTCCTCAAGTTCGGAAAGTGGTTTTTCGTTGGGTCATTGGCGTATTGGAGAGCGATCTCGACCGCCCTCGCGTTGATCAGATGCAGCGGCATATGACTCGCGCCCCAGGTGAGCGTGCCGAAAAACATGAGCCACATCTCAGTTGCGGTGGACACAGTCACTTTTTCACCATTTTTCTCAACAATATCCGTAAACAAACTGGATCCTTTATTGTGTCCCAAAGTCGGATGACTCCCATCGCCCATTCGGGGTCTGAAATTATACCCGTCTGTGCACGCGATATGATCTGGGCCACCTTCCGGCATGTCGAGTGTTTTAACGCATTTATTCAAACTCCTGAAAGCTTCTTTGGGTGTCGGCTTGTTCGTGCGCCGCCAGAGCTCTTCGTTTTCGAATGGGTAGGGGTTGGCGCCATACGATGCTTGGTAGCCGAGATTTACATTTGCACCAGCGCCTGCTTGCATCTTGTACCCAAGATGGCTTGTCGTGAACATTAGATTCTTGTTCAAGAAAGACAAATCTTTGTATTCGGTGTCCCCTACGCCGTCCCCATCTACATCGTATTTCATTCCGAGGTCGCTGAAGAGCTCCAAAGACGAAAAGTCCGGTCTGGGTTCACCTCCGCTTGCCCAGCGCATATCCATTCCGCCAACTCCCATCAAGCCGTCGAGAGGGGTGAAGAAGTGCCCAGTGGCTTTGTGTCCAATCTTGTGGCCGAATTTATACATCCACCCCATAGCAGCCATATTTTTGCTGCCGCCGAGATATACGATGCCAGTCGCCGCTTGTGCTTTCAACCACGGGCAGCAGTCTTTTTCGGCGAGGCAGGCGTCAGAAACGCCGCAATGGAAATCTTTACCGGGTTTCCCATTTTCATCCGGCATCGTGGCCGCTGGATTACCGCCGGTGGCTAAAAATGCCTGGATCGACAACATTTTCCAACCGCTGACTTTTACTGCGTCACCACAGATCATTTCCTGGCCCTTTGGATTCATCCCCGACGCCATGATACCCATCACCGGGTCGTCCATCATTGTCTTACCGCCAAACGGATTGTTGCCACATAACGAGGGAACTCTGTCCTTGTCGGGGAGACCACCGATGAAGAAATATTCGGAGTTCGGAATCCCATTAGCGTCGACGGAAGATGGGACTAACGGCCAAACAGGAATGTCTTCTATGATCGGGTTCTCGTCTTTGACGTCTTCGGTTGCCATCACTGACACACCATGATCAAAATGAATCTGATGGAACAGACTCAGATTCTGAGTCAGAAGGATAGTAGGAAAAAGTCTCAGGAAGAGACTCGCAGTCGAGAAAATCCTCAAAGATGTCATCTTTTGAATTCTCGACCTTGTCGTTACGGATATTAGAAAATTACAAATAGATCTGATATCGTCTAATTGAAGAAAGTTCACACTTGAACTGAGATTGTAGATGCGCAGCTATTACTCGTGAGCGGGTTTACTTGGCAGCGGCTTTGCTTGTACAGTAAGCGGGTTTGCGAATCAGATCTTTACACAGAAAAATCAGAAATAAATGTCAGCAACACGTATTTAAATGGCAGATCAATCAGATTTCAGATGTGATCTATTATCTGATTCTATAACACGGTCCTAAAGGCCGCTCTGAAGTTGCGAGCTCTTAATTCAGACCGCAAAAACTTCAGTAAAATGCACACCGTACGGTAAAGAACCGGTTGTCAGTCAATCAGTTTCGTTTTTGGTTGGCAATCGATCAATCAGAACTTTCAGTCAGAACTTGTCACTTAATTATTTTGAGTTTGCTTAATGCTTTGTTTACGGTAGCTGATTACTGTATGCCATTTGAATCAATATGATAAGGAAATGCGATTATGAAACCTAGTTATGAGCACTCTTCGAATCTTCTATGGATGTTGGATGTCAATATGGAACTTCGTAAATTCTTACCTCTCGAGGCTTGCCTCTGTATGCCTTGAGTTATTACCTCTGCACGCTGTCAGTGTCGGTTCGTATCGGATCTCAGTCAGACTTAGTGTCGGGTATGTTGATCAAATGGCAAATTTATTCTGCCTCGAACCTTCCAGGAAGAATACGAGTCGTTAAATTGCCGAAACGTCAACGAAAATTTTTGGGTTTCGACTTTATAATTTAAGCGCAATTTTTCGAAATATGTTGTGCGATTTTTATTTTATGGCGCATGAACTGTAACCACCTCGCACACTATCAATAGCAACTAGATGGATGTAACGACTCCTCTATAGTTCAGCAACAGTTGCTGCAACTAGATGGATGCAATAATGTTTGGTGGCAAGCTAGATGGATGTTTCTCTCCCTAGAATGGTGGCGCAAACCAGATGGATCCGATGTCAGGACGAGTGCTGCGGTGTCACCTATAGGCTATGTTACCTATGTTGTGCGTAGGAAGTTGTAATGTCACGAATGGCTTCTGTGTTGCATAGGAAGTTTCTTTATGTGGCATAGGAAGTTGCTTTTCTCGAGTCTTCTAGACGTCACGTATGATGTGAATCAAAATACAATGCTAATGGTCTTTATCTCATTTATCTCATGCAAATTATACTCAAAAATCTAGAATCTTTGCTGCTGTACTCAATGTTACGATGTCAACGAGCTGACAACTTTTTTTTTACTAACAGCCAAAGTCACGATGATCAATCAGATGTTCTCAATCAGATTAGATGTACGAATACGTTTTCAGTGCTTTACTTTTTGTCATGTAGACAGTAGCTATAGCCCGGTAGGTACAGTTACCAAGGCTAAACACTGTCAATTCAGTGGCTTTTTCTCCAGGGAAAGGGCAGCCCGTTTCAGATGGTTGTTTCTTTTTTCAAATCGTTGTTCTCTTTTTTTTCCAGATCTTGTAGTCTCTTGAGTCTTCAGATCGTTGCTTTCTCTCGTCAATGTTCCTGGAAAAAATCATAATCGGGAAACAATTTGAATTATCACGTCCAGGCCACAATCTGCGACAGTATTCACTTCGCGCATCATCATGCATGTCACCACGCAACTTCGCACCATGTGTCAACATATAAAAGCATCACAATCGATTCACAAACCAATAATGTCACGACATTCGTATGGCAACCCAGACCGCGACCAACACACCAATGCGGCAGTTATCACAAGGCTACGCAAGATCGGATCTCGCAAGATCGGATCTTAGATCCCCACCACTACCAAAATCACACATCAAAGCACATTTTCATCCAATCATCGATGCCACTCACACGCACTCACACAATCGCTCAACCACAAGAACCATCTGTCATCACCCGCCACAAGAAAAGAACACAACGTCTGTAACTATTCTCGACATCTGTCATTCTCAGCATCAAGTCACGTTTTCTAAAGATAAAGTCACGTTTTCTAAAGATAAAGTCACGAACTTCAACCTGGGGACGTCAAAATATGAGATGGGTCCCGTAATAATGTTCTGCGCTGGTCAACTACCGTTTTGGTCAACTACCGTTTTGATCATATGATATCATATTTCGTATTCAGAGTCAACCGTTGCCGTGTCTGATCATGTGTATCTGCAGACTAAGTTGAGACCTTGAAGAGACAGACTTTTCGAAGTCCATGGAGGTTTTCTTCAGCATTTCTGGGAGACCATACGAGTTAACATCGCGGATGTCCTCTGTGATTATGACTAAGCATCCGCTCTCCAAAATTATCGTGACTACTATAAGGGATAATATATCTGATATTTTTTGTTCTCACATCAAAATTTCAAATGATCGGCTCATCATCATTCGACTGATATATGTGAACTGAGATTTTTTTTTTTTCTTCTTGGACGCAGGGTAATATGTATATCACGGCAGAATGCATTGCTTTAAATTTCTTGTCTCAATGTCGCAAGTTGCTGCAGATCATAAATTTTGAATTTCTACTACAATATCATATGGGTGCTTAAACTTAAGTTATTCGATGACGTGTACCCTTTCAATGGGTATTCAAACGATTATCAGCGCTAAATTCACAAATCCCCACTGGGTTCTCCTGAAAATCGACCTTCAACATTCAGATTTTGTTCTCCAATTTAATGCCATTGACTATCACCAAGTACCAGTCTCGCGAATCTCGGAATCTCGCCGACCACTGAATCTTCACCATGGAGATGCGAATCTCGGAATCTCGCCGACTTCACCATGGAGATTCTCTCCCAGTGACTTCCCGCATCCCCTTCCCAAGCATGATTTCACCATGTCCGTACCACATGAAACATTCAGAAGCCGGATTCTCGCCCTTTGGTGTACTCACCAATGCAATTTGAATGTGATTCAAGAAGTTTCTTCGCATGATGATGTAATAGGTGCGGGTCCCAATTGCGCTGTCGAAATCTCCAACCGCCCAGGCCACAAAATCGACCATATTGGCATATATACCCGATGCAGGGAAATAAATGCCAGAGGCGTCGGAGTTTTCTCTTCTGTCAAACGGATATTTGAATTTCTCCGAGTTTCTCACCAGTGCAAGCATATCAGCGACGTTCTCTTGATTCGTTTTCCAGCTGGTTATGGGGTTGAACTGAGAGGATACTGACGTCGAACCAAACGTCAGATATGAAAGAAATCCCTCAAGAATATGAAGTGTCGTGGGGAATGAAACAGGATCCGCTTTTGTTGCATCCTCTAACGCTTTTAGCAGGAGATTATTACTACGTTGATTTTCAGGAGAAAAAATATCACCACTCTTAAACTTTTCCGAGGAGGTCGATAATAAATTTCTATGCGCTTTCTTTAAAAAACGAAGAGACTTCTTCGGGAGAGAGGAGATTTTTTTTTCGAAATTACTGAATAAATCTTTGAATTGGGCGGATTGGGAGCTTTCAGAAGACGATCCCTGAGAGGAAGATCCCTGAGAGGAAGATCCCTGAGAGGAAGATCCCTGAGAGGAACAGGACTCTGTCAGTTTCTCTGCGGTATTGATCTTCTTTTTAGACTCTGTTTGTTTCAAAACAGGATGCCGTATGTGTGTCGACACAAACGATCTTCCATCATGACTTTTTGGGCGAAAAAACGGGATCGGTGATTTTTCGAGGTTGCCCAGTTCTTCTCTAACGATCCTAGTATTTCTCTTCTTCTGTTTTTCCAAATCTTGCTTGACAAACGGCAGAATGATCTTTTTCATCGGCTCGATCAATTCACCCGCCCTCTCCTCCCCCAAAATCTTGCTGCCAGCGAGTGACAAGCTTACACTGATTTCATCTAGATAAGCCTTCACGTGGTCGTTTTTTTCTGGAGAGAATTTCCGACTTCGTGTACTGCTGTCAGCAGCAACATGGATTGCAGAGTGGTTACTGCCATCGACATGACTCTGAGTTCCATTTTCGCTGAGTGAGCTCTTACTCACTGAACTTGCAGCCATGGAACTTGATTCGCCATCGTGAAGCCCGGCGAAAACACATAAACAGACCAGATCGAGGAAGATTAGCTCGAGAAAAAGAAAACGAACGCAGATCATTGTCAAAAATGAAATCTTAGAAACTCAACTGGAGTCATATGATATCCTGTGAATTCAAATTGTACTGAGACGCTTTTCGCTGCGGCTCTGATAATACCTCCCGCTTTTCACTGAATCTGATGATACCTCCCGCTTTTCGCTGAGTCTGATAATACCTCTTGCGTTTCGCCCTGATAAAATCATAATACCTATCGCTTTTCGCATACCTCTCGCTTTTCGCACTGATATCGCACAATCGTAATTCGCCGCCAACAATGAACCAAAATGCAAATTGAAATCAAAAAGGACTGAAAGATGCCGAACTGAAAGTTGCCGAACTAAAAAATTGAATGCCGAAGGTTCAGAACAACGAAAATTTTTCGCGACTCATTGACTTTTTTTCGCGACTCAGCAGTCTACTATCCACTTTTTCCTTTTCTCTTGAAAACTCGACTAACCCATATGATCAACTCGACTGAGGTCTTTGAGTCGGTGAATGTCCTACTGAGCTCTTTGAGTCAATGAACGTCCTCCATTTTGATTTGATTTGATTTGAACTATAGTTCGTAAATGATATTATGACATTGTTCGTAAATGATTATTACAATGATTGACTGACTGCATTGTTCGTAAATGATTACTACAATGATTGACTGACTGCTTGAAGGTCGAAATCTGAAGTGTCCTAATCTACGCGAGACGTCCAACGTCATAAAATTTGAGGAGGCCTTTTCCCGGCTCTGCTGGGCAACAACAACAAACAACTCTGAAAAATAATCACAAGAGCATTGCCATTCGCTACATCTATTCTTGTAGCAGCACCAGCGAGAGGAGTGACCTTGTGTGGGCAAGTTTTGAGACAAGTCCCATCAATGTAAATCGTATTGTAAAGTCGTTTGTAAAAAAAAAAGCCGGTCTCAGCTCCAATCTTCAAGTGGCTCCATCATTGTCTTTCCACTAAAGAAAGACACGGAAACCGAGAGGAGAACAACTTCAACGAACTTTATTCTGCCATGTATTCTTCATTCCAAAGCTTGTCCTGTGCAGAAAAATTGCATTGTGCATTCTGAAACAATATGATATGTGTCTCACACCAAGTACTCTCGGTGAAAGGACGCCTGTGCATGTAGAGTCTACAGCCCGTCAATGATTTCCCTCATCAAGGTATCTATCTATCATTGTTCTCTGTCTATCATTGTTCATAAGATCATGAATAATCCATTGTTCTCTGAATCTCCTCTGCCAACATGACTAGATCTTCAGCAAAGCGATATTGTTCGTTGTAGATGAAATTGGAGTGACGTTCCTGAAGTGTTGTGGAGCGGATTTGCAACTCAGCCCTTCCGGTATTCTCATCCCAACGGTTCCATTGCAGGATTAGCCAGACATTCTTTGAATCTTCACCCTTTGAATCTTCACCCTTTGAATCTTCTCTTCTTTTTTTGTCCGACTCCAAAATTTTTGTGCCTCTCTTTTTTTCTTCTTTCCCCAGCTCTTCTGGCCCCAGTTTCCATGCCATCCACGCTCCGCGGCTTTTTGATTTTCTGCTCAGGTCGTGTACACGATGACCCCCCCGACCGACGTAATCAAAACCGGAAGCGTCTGAGTTTGCCATCACTGAGTTTGCTATCACACTGGAAGGCTGAGAATAAGCACTGTGATTCCAATTGAATGATGAAGAGTTGTTCCACTTTCTCCATTTTTCGGAGTTCCTGATCTGTTTCAGTATTCGTCTTCTCGATTGGGATGGGGTCAATTCAAGCCCATAGTTTCCACCGAAGAAGCCCTCGATATTGCCGTGATATTGAAGAAGAGACTCAACGACATGCAATGTCGTAGGGAAAATGTCAAGCTTTTTACCTGTTTCAGAGCCTTGGGTATTAATAGCACCTGTTTCAGAGCCTTGGGCATCACTGTCATGGTGAGTATCACTGTCATGGTGAGCATCACTGTCATGGTGAGTATCACTGTCATCGTGAGTATCACTGCGAGTATCACCGTGAGTGAAATTACTACCATCGACCACCTTGTTCAGAGCATTGAAATTCTCGTATGGATTCGTGGGCTCCGTAATATTCTCATTCCAAAAGTTTTCGCTTGTGATCTGCTGGAAAATTTCCAATGTGGCTGCTTTCTTTTGTTCTTCGAGAACGACTGGCATGATCAGATTCCTCATCACTGGATCGAGAAACTCCTGCTGTTTGTTTTGTTCGACGAGTAGCTTGCCTGCAACTTGATACAACGCAGCTGCTTGGGCAGCGGGGCCGTTAGGACTGAGCCTGAGGAGTGGCAACTTGTAGTTGGCCCTTTTCTTTGACTCTGCAGGTGCTGCTGCTGGTCTAGGCCCAGACACAGCGTCATGTAAATCTGCACGTGCTGCAGTCCTCGAGCTGTTGCTATCTACCTCTGCCACTGTTTCATGACTGTCATGAAACACCGCTGGTGAAAAAAGTCTTGCTCCTGCTAGTCTAAGACGAAATTCAGACTCAGATCTTGCCATAGTACTCCTTCCGTCTCGGCGAAAAAGACAGTTGCGGAGACTTTCCATGATGAAACGCATTCCTTCCATTCCGTGTCCCAAAATTCCACTCCCGGACTCGTTCCGGCTCCGGAGCCTTATCCAATTGGCCAAATAGCAATCCATGGACACCCATCCGATCTGATCATTCTGATTTAGAACAGCTACCACAGTGACAGGGGGGCTCTGAACTGTAACAGCCTCCACCGACAGTGACTGATGGTCCTGGAGGCCGCAAAATAGATGGCCCATTGGCATCTGACAAAATATGAAGACCCTTGTCAAACGTGACTTCGACATCATTGTTTTTTCTTTTCGTAGAAATTAATCAGAGACTATAATTTTTCCAACAATTAAGCCTCGATCATAATGATTCCTGGAAGTTTGACAGTTTTGAGTAACTTTTGAGTTAGACTGTTGATGACTCAAGTTTGAGGCATCCGCAATGCGAGTTCCGATCAATAAATCAAAAACGAGAAGTCAACCGCTTTTTAGGAGATGAAATTAAACTGCTTTAAAATGTGATATCTTTTCGCTCCGACGAGAATTCTGACGCATAATCTTAATTCCAAAAGGACACCAAAATGCAAAACACATCCCAACTTAGACTAGTGTTACAATTCTAAATTTTCATTCCAAAACTTTTACAATCAGAACAACGCACTACTCGGTGATGCGAGAATGGACCGCGTCGCAACAATCGATCTTTTTTTCCTACATTTTAAATTTTGTCATAAGGTGGATTAAGCTTGATAAGGGGCCGATGAACTCAGTAACTCGACTGAGCTTGGACTCTTCTAAAAGAATTAGACTAATTGAATTCTTTTGCCATTTTGGTATGTTCAATTATCGAGTATATGAAAGCGTCATTATATGATATCGTGATCATGTCAACATGCCAATGTCAAAAACGGGCCGAACAGAAACCCAACTTTCAGTTGGGTGTGCTTCTGTTGTTTCTCCCAGAACGATTCCGATTCTGCTGGAAACTCTTTACATAGACATAGACATAGACATAGCTGAAGCCAAAAACAAAGTCAAATGCTGTGAATATATCGGCTTTGAGTAACGAGTATCAAATGCTAGAAAGATATCGGCTTTGAGATATCGACTTTTTTTGTCCGTTCGCTTTTTTGAAAATCATTGTCTATCTTGAAAAATTAATTGACTCTCGAGTATCATATGCAGTTTCATCATGATCGAAATGCCTTTTGAATCTCCGATAGTTCTTCAAGTTTGCGACTGAAATCTGAGTGATCAGTGGCATCGCGTTTCCAAATATTTTTCCAAAATCCATTCGGTTTCCTTTTCTGATTTACAACTTCGATATGATCACTTGAACTCTGACAAAAGACAGTCTCTCTGGAGTCTGACTGCCTTGCCTTGCCTTGACAAAAGTCATTCATTCGTCTCTGGTAGCTGCCTTGCCTGAGTCATTCTAGTAAGTCTTCTCGTAGCGTCAATAGGACCCTGACAGGCACGGCGTCCCGTTTTGCTTTCAATACGACCCTGACAGCTTTGTCATAAATGCCCTCTGGATCGTCTTTGCGGATCCTTACTGAGATCACTGACAAAAGATCAGGCTCGAGTAAATGGTAATATGACCACTGCAATAATATCCAATTGTTAAAGTTTGGATCACCTTTGTCTTCGCCCAGATTCCACGAGGCCCAAGGGTTCTTCACAAGGATTTGGCGCCCGGTGACTACATACGGCTCTCCGAGTGCAAAATCAGAAGGCGTGAATTTATATTTAAACACACCAGAAGCGTCTGAGTTTTCTTGGGTCGAGGATTCCTGTTGTTTTTCAATAGAATTTTTGTCATGATATGACTCGACTTTTTGTGTTGAGTTTTTGAATTTGTCTGACTGTCTGATCTGCTCGAGCATTAATCTTTTCGACTCTGGTGGAGGTAACTGGGCGTGATTCGATCTGCGATCGAGCTCGGCGTGATGTGCAAGCAGAGACTCAAGGACATGGAGAGTGGTAGGAAATATGTCGGACATCCCAGGGCCCTCGATGTTGTTGACGAAATTTCCAAAAACGTTTTTGAACGGTTTGTTGTCAAGGGTCGGCGTATAGAGATCCCCCATAAACCAAGGGCCTAGTTCTGACTGAAGCTAATAGTTGTTGAAGGATTTTCACAATTACAATTGCTTTTTTCACGTCTTCGACGATCGAAGGCATAATCAATGTTGACATCGGATCAAGAAATCGATGCTGAGCCTGTTTGACATAGCCTGTTTGCATAGCCTGTTTGTTTTGGGAGCCCAAAACCTTCCCTGCAGATTGATACAACGCAACAACTCGGGTTTTTAGTTCTGTATGGTTCACTTTTATCGTTTCAGAAATCTCTCTCATCTTCTCGGATTCAGAATGGATGGAAAACAAAGTTGTTATGGCTCGCCATCCAGGCAACCAACAGTTGACGAGCCATCCTGGCAGCCTTGAAGTTTCATCTTTCAGATTCACAGCCTCCACAGTGTGAATCTGAGTCATTAGCAATAATGTCAATACAGTTTTCACGCACTTGGACATCTTTTCTGAAGTTGTTGTTTAGTAGGGTGAGTCTAGACTTTCTTGTAACTTCAAGCTTCTCGAACGAACCTGGTGAATGCAATTTGAATCATACTAAGTAACGTTGCAATCATACTAAGTTGGACAAGGATGAAATAGGGAAATCGTTTTCGCCTTCGCATCGCCGGATGAAATAGGGAAATCGTTTTCGCCTTCGCACCATGATGATTTCGCTTCCGCATGAGAATGATTTCGCCTCATTTCGCATGGCCTCCATAAAATTATGTAGATCGCAAAAAAAAATCTTGACTTAGTATCTAGATTCAAATTGTAGCCATAAAGAACCTCAATGAGAATCATTGCGAGATATGTTTCAATTGCTCCGGCTACTCATGTCCCAAATCTGTTCGTTGACCACGCCTCCAAATCTAACTGTTCGTTAACCACGCTCCCAATTTCAAAGGCTTCAAATTTTGAAAAAAAACAAAGATTTTCAATTTTTAGTAAAAGAACAGTTACAACGGACGTCACGAACACAGATAAGGCGTAACAATGACTGTCATTGACATCAAATTCAACTCTATGATTCTGAATCATCCAGATGAAGGATATAACAGTTACAGCTAGACTTCTACTCCACTTGACCTCAAGAGTCAAGACAGAAATGAAGTCATAGTTTCTAATTTCCCGTCAAGAACGGGATTGACATATGCGCAACCTTAAGCAGCGCATGCGTTATTCAGATTATTTGTCAGATATAAGTAAGCTACTTATTCAGTTGAAAATATATACTATCGCTGTGACGTTTTATATGATTCAGATTTGCTAGCCGATCCTTCAGCTTCTTACTGCACTTAGTAACAACTTGAATCAAGTTTCTGTAATAGTAATAGTATAATACTGTGGTGCATCTGAATCAGTGAGGTGACCGATCGGTCGTCAGAATCAGGTCGCCACAATATTTTCGTCATAATATTTCCGTAAATCAATGCTTGTACTTTTTTTTTGTTTTTTTCAGTCAATCATTGCAATTTGCAGCAGCAATTATTGCGGCATTAGAGTTTGAAACTGATCGGAATGCCGACTTCAACATTATAAGAAACTCCGACTTCAAATCAGATACATACTGGACTTCTAATTTCAAAAAGACTAAATCATACTGCTCTTCTTAATTTTTCTAAATCATACTGCTCTTTCTAAAGTTTTCAAAATCATACTGCTCTTCTTAATTTTTCTAAATCGTTGACATACTACTCTTAAGTTCTTCATGTTTCCGAAATGTTCTAAATTCTTAGAACAAAAATGAAGTTTTCTAAATTCTTAGAACAAAAGTGGAGCTTTCTAAATAATGGAGCTTTCTAAATTCTTAGAACAACTCCGTCGCGACTCGCATCAATGCTCTTATATCCTCTTATCTAGCGTTTATTCAGTCAATCAGTCAGCTCAAAGAAACTGTGACAGTCACACGATAAAAACTTTTTTTTTTTTTTAAAGCATAGAACAAGTTCTGGAATAGGTCTGCTGGAATCTCTTTTATGATAAATACTAATAGCATGGCTCTGGAATAGGTCATGATTGTTAAAAAGCATGGGACACAAGTTCTGGACTAGGTCATGATTGTTAAAAAGCATGGAATACAAATTCTGGAATAGAAATAGTTCTGGAATTATTCCAAGAATAGGAATAGTTCTGGAATAGGAAATTCTTCTGTGACACGATCGCCAATTGAATCGCATCACATTTGTGTCAAAACTGTTAACATAAACTAGCTCGTGGTCGCTTTTGGAAAAGAAGAAAAAAGAAAGCTGTATACTACATCGATATCAATAAATTTAATCATCTAATTTTGTGTCATGCGTTGCTTGAAGCAATTGAAACAATGCCAACAAACATCATAAGACTTGAAACACTGGCATGGCAACAAACATCATCAGACTTGAAACAGTGGCGACAGGCAATAAATACAGCCGCGCAGTATTATTATATCGCCGATATTATCGATCACCCCTCTGATAGTTGTCAGGTAGAGAGGTTGAACATTATTCAATAATTTATTGGGCATCAGGACATGAATTATGGAGTCAGAGAGTTTGAAAATTATTTGTAAGGGCTGTCATGCATGGTATTGTCAGAAAATCTACCTATGTCCTTTTTTTTTTGAATTCAGAATCGTACCTCTTGAAACTATTCGGATACTTTCCCAATTGATTTAACTTCTAATTTCTCACTCTGTGTTCCACAAGGTGTAAGAGTAATCAATATACCCTCACTCTGTATAACAGTCATCACTATAGCCCCACTCTGTGACATAACAGAGTATATCACTCTGTACGTCCCAACGATGTGGTAGAGAAAGCCCCACTGTCAGCGCCTATCACTCTGTAGGTCCCGACGCAGTAGATCTCACTCTGTAGGTCCCGACGCAGTAGAGAAAAACCCACTGTCGCGCTGATCGAAGATTAGAGTCTTTTCCGACATTTTAGACCCTAAAGATTCCGCTGAGTTTCCCCTGCTCAATGCCGATCCCTTTTTGCGCATTGTGATTTTCTTGGATGGTTTATGAGTTGTCTCTCTTTCCTGAGTTTTTTCTTTTTCTTGAGAACTTTTTAAATTTTTAGCTGGCTCGTCTTTCTTTGATGATAGCTTTTTGTTGTCGGAACTTACCCGTGCCTTAGACTTGTCGGAGCTTGGTCGTGCCTTAGACTTGTCGGAACTTGGTCGTGCCTTCTTGCCCGAAGTTGTTCGCGGCTTCTTAACCGTAGGAATTTCCTTGCTGGAACCGGAATCCGTTTCGTCGACACGTCGTGCGGGAATAGGTCTTTCCTTGCTGGCATCAGGATCCGTTTCGTCGACCAAACGGCGTGCGGCGGGAAAAGGAATCTCCTTGCTGGCATCGGGATCCGTTTCGTTGACACGTGGCCCAGGGGAAAAAAGACGTCCCCCACTGGGCGGCCCGACACTAAAAAGATGCTTGCTGGCATCGGGATCCATTTCAAAATTGGGACTCTTTTCAAAATTGTTGTGAATCTGATTGGGGACGGCACCCCACCCCGCTTGGCAGGTCAGATTTGTGTTTTTTCGGACCTCGTTCTCCAGGGAGGAGTCATGCTTGTCAAACTGCGCAATGATGATAGTTTGCAGTTTTTGATTCTCCTTTGCAACTGTGTTCGCATTCTCCTTTGATGTTTTTTGGCCAAGATTTTGAATCTCTTCAGATGCCCTGGATTCGCCTAGAAGCAGGTCCTCTCGCCCCTTTTCAGAAGACTTCATTGTAGATGAAGATTGAGATAATCCGTTCTTTTGTGGCATTTTCCTCCAAAAACCAAATCCAAGAATACCAAATCCAAGAATGGAAACCATCCCCAGAATGCCGAGTCCAATGAAAATGACAGTATCCAAATTTTCCGAATCAGATTCAGCATCATCATCATCAGAAGATTGACCCGTATTAATGAGACTCTGTGGCTGTGAAGAAACTGAATTAGAAGAATTTTGATATTGCTGTTTTTCCTTGAGATCACTAACTTTCGCAAACGGATCCTCTCCTGGTTTCAGATTTTCGCCTTCAATCGTTGTAGTTTCGATATCCTCAACCGAAGAAACGCCCAGCAAAGCGGGATCGGACTTTATTTTGGGAAATTTATCTTTCAAACTTTCACCAAACGAATTCGCAAAATTAAGCTTGAACGTTGCCTCGTCCTGTTCGATAGCTGATTTAATAAGGCTTGTTTTTAGGGAACTTTGGGACTGAGTATCATCTCCGGGAGTATTATCAACAACTTCAGCAACAGAAATATCAAAACTCATTGGAATCAGATTAGGCGTTTCAAGAAGTCTGAGACTCTTGAAGTTATTCTGAGAAAAACTTGAAGTCTCCAGCCGGCGTTTTTCTTCCGAACTGTTTTCCAAATCTTTGTCAGACTCCTCCAGATTTCTGGAGTCCAGAAATCTAAGAAGACTGACTTTATCATTGTAGTCCATTTTTACAACTACCGCTTTGTCTTCCCCAAGAGTGATCGAGTTGATGACGATGGAATGGAGACTGCTCAGCTGAGAGACTGCCTTTTCTTCATCTGATTCTGTCTGAGAAGAGCCCACAATTCCCCCCTTGACTGCTTCTAGCGCCATGTTATGAAACTTTTTCGGGTTTTGGAGACAATATACAGCAATATTTTCCTCATCTTTTGTCGCGACCCTCCCTCCAGATTCGACAAGTTTGCCGCTGTCTCGTGCTGAAGAGGGCGTTATTTTCTCTTTTAAGTTCGCATTGTCTGTATCCTTGTTCGAGTCAGAGTCTGACATACTATCTGAGAAAACTTCAGGCGAAATAGCTGTCGTCAGTCTCATCGAAGTTATGTGGTAGGAGGCTTCTTTTATAGACTCGTCGGGATCGTCTTTTTGGGTTTCTTTTTGGGTGTTCTCAGCCTCGTCTGATGAACTAGAGTCAGAAGATTCTGAATCAGGAGTGTTATGAGAGTCAGAAGACTCGTCGTCAGTTGTTGTTGCATCGGTCACGACTTGCTTCTCCGAAGTTTCTCCAGCCTGTGGTGCTGTCGACTCCTGCGTGTTCGTTGTCTTTTCTGAATCTGA
>Ga0099797_100568_pt1 | contig 23587 bp, 11 predicted proteins | sample Uncmet_Sort48C_1_FD_89871 | JGI IMG/M metagenome (GOLD analysis project Ga0099797, IMG submission 89871) | Marine eukaryotic communities from CALCOFI LINE 67, Pacific Ocean - C012_Sort48C_1 | ecosystem: Environmental > Aquatic > Marine > Oceanic | place: Pacific Ocean: Monterey Bay | collected...
TTAATTCGATGTGGTTGAACTCAATCTTATGGAGATCGATTGATTGACTGATTGATTGAACGGTAGGGGCAGCGACCGGACTCCCCTTGGTTTATAATGGTCTCACTTACATTTATAAGTTAAAACGCACAGCTTCAGGCGCCTTCGGAGATCGATTGTGTCCGGGCACAGTCTCACAGAGCTTCGCAATTGAAGGAATGTCGAAGGAAAGGTATATTTCGCTTGTTTCTAGGAGAGGATTTTAATTGAAGAACAAGAGTTCGCCTGTCTTGTAATGTCGTTCTGCTTTGTCATGTTGTTGCTGATTCATATTTCTTCTGCGTCTTCAATCCATTTCGAAACAAATTTGAAGGTCAGCAATCGTGAAAATTGCACTTCTGAAAAAAAAAATACAGTCGCGTCGTCGTGCTGTCGAGTCCATGGATTGCGAATACGATGTGGTAATGGTGGATTGTGGAAAGCCAGACTCCAAAGAGAAAAAGTCTGGAGAAAGAGCCACAAAATGCCGGAAATTTCTCGAATATGGAGACAGCGCAATTGGAAAAATCTCCAGAATTCTCTCCAGGAAAAGCAGACTTCTCTGAGAAATGAAAGGAAACGTTCTAAAAGAAAAAAAGCAACCCTGAGCAAAAGTGACTTTGTAGAACTAGTTGATTCGATTAAGCCAAAAGACAAGCGATTGCTGAACGGTTTTTACATTCTTCATAAAGCTTCCCTTGTCGATGAGGCAATGGAAGTTCCGTACGACACAGCTGTGATTCCACACAAGATCTGGCTAACCAAATGTGCGTTGAAATTCGGAGGACGATGGAAGAAGCACAGACTATAAAGTACGAGAAATGCGTGCCTGAAGTTGCCACACATCCTTAGAGCAAAAGGAATTTGATCTGAAACAGCGACAAATTGAGATGGACTCTCTGAACCAGGCGGAACACATCCAAGACAAAGCGTATGATTGACAGTGATACAAAAGAACCAGGGATGGGTGAAGTGAGTCAGATAATTCCTGCGTCACACGAGGAAAACGATCCATGAAGAGCTTTCAGCGGAAGCCCACGGACTGACGAAAGAAATATCCATATCGACATCGCCGTGAAGTTGATGGAAGACAAGTTGCAAGGAAATGTCGAAAGCGTGATATAGTGTGAGAAGTTGGCGCGTGAATTCTGATGTGAATACGCCGCCTTGTCACCACCGGAAGGTGAGAATGGATGACTGGATGTAAAGCCCGTGTGAAGTGGATGTTTACACAGCCCGTCTTGAGCATGTGAACGTAGTGTAATATCCAGGTTGGAAGATGGCGACCACCAATAGTATCAGAAAGATGACCAGTTCCCGTTGCCGACAGACGGGGCCTCTCACAGGAAACAGAAATGCCTTGGTCGCCGTGTGCCGATGTTATTGGCGAACTAGAAAGTGATTTCGTAGAATTTGAACAGCTGCATCGATGGGGGTTTCGATCTCAATTCCATACTCGACATATAGACAGGCTCCACATTCGCCACAAGATCGAGTTACATAATTCATAGCTCATGGAACATCCCGACAGTTTCAGTGTATTTGAGCGGCAATTTGTCAACAAAGTATGTTCGTTTTTTTGTGAGTCGTATCTGAGTACATATCGTTTCAGAGTGAGGTGGTGCAAGTCCTGGCTTGGAATTCCAGCGTACGTTTTTGAAATTGAGTGGCCTGTATGTTTGCCCAGTGAATCTATCTGCATACCTGGCGCCTGAAATCGAGGAATTCCGTGATGTTTTGCTGGGTGTAGAGTGACATCGAGTCAGCGGGTGACAGAACCAAAATTGTCTGAGTCTCTTTCAAATGATGACTGAAAAGGGATAGAAAATGGACAATTTTATGCGGTAAGAACAATGTAGCACTTTGGTGGAATGTGACTTAATACAATTGCGTTGGTTTAACCCGACGTGCTGGCTCATCTGAAACATGACAGGGTCCTCGGACTCTGTGTGAAAAAGTTGCCGAGGGCATCTTTGAGAACCAAGACGCGAGAATCTCAAAAGGTTTCAAGAATTTCTGCAGTTTTTCAGTGGTGAAAGAATAAGCCACTCGTATAAGGTTTTTGTAACCCTCTTGGAACCACAATATCTCGAAAAAAGACAGGATTTCGGTGGCTCCTGCAAGTTGTGCGATTCTCAAACGCAATCCCAGTAATGGCGGGAGGAACAAAGGTACAATATTGGTCACCGCGAAGCGCCTTTTGACGACACAAAATTCTGTTCTGATCCTTATTTACGTTCGTTATTCTGTAATGGGTGTGTGGTTCCTTAGACATAACGTATATGACAACATTCATAAATCATTACATTCAACTGGTTGTTTACAATAAAATGATTTCAGATCATTCGGCGCAACGTCGTTGCCACGGCAACGTTGGCACTCTTTTTATGTGACCATACATTTTCGATACGGCAACTCAGGAGAAACAGAGCGAAGAAAGGTCCATGTTCATCTTGCAACACTGACGAGTTGGAATTAGAGGACGAAGATGAGATTCTGGACCCCCACACCAAGACTCTGGAGGAGCAGCCCCTGTCATCCTTACAACTAGGCGTTACAAATGGAGACGAGACCAGGGAGGAGAGACGCAAGCGAAAATATCTGAAGAAAAAGAAGAAGAGAGACAGGAAAAAAAAGAAGAGAAGAAGAAACAGAAAAGAAAAGAAGAAAAAGAAAAGCAAGAAGCATAAAAAAAGATCGGACGCTGACGAGAAAGAAGAAGACGCGACTGGTGCAGACATCAAAGTGAATGTTGTTGAACCCCAACAAGATTTGAAGCCACAGTCAGAGGAGCCAAAGTCGCAGCCAGAGGCACCTGAAGCGGAAGCAGACAAGTCGAAAAACCGGAAATCCGAGGAGGAGAAGCCGAAGTCCAAAAAGAAGAAGTCAAAGCGTAAGAAAGATGAGAACAAAAAAGGCAAAAAAAAGAAGGACTCCAAAAAAGCACTGCAGACTGACGACGACTTTGCTGATGATGCCGCTTTTGAAGGTTCTGACCTGTGGGATGAGGATGAGGATGCCGAGATCGACCATGAATCCCGCACACAGTCTCTCGAAGGGGTAAGCAAAAAACTAACCATAGGCCTTGGCGCCTTAACGGGAATGACACTGTGGGCTCCGTTCTATGGAAGCGAAGACGCGCATGTAGCTCCCAAAAGCGGACTCAAAAAAGCCAAGTCCGAGGGCAGTTGGCTGAGTTCGGCAGAGCAGTATTTGCATTGCAGCTGTCCAAAGTTGACCATAGCATTGTGGCTCGCCTTCTTTCATTTCGGCCTCTTAACTGCAAGTTTCGGCTGGTGGGGAACCAAAGCGAAGAATGCTTTGGATGCGATCAATGCTCGCAAAGTCAGCGTTAGATATGGGGTTCTTGGTTTTGGTGTGTATGGAATATTCTATAAAATTGTGGAAGCGATTGACACATGGCAGACCAAAAACAAGCAGCCAGAGCAGTGGCAGGCGGTTGATAACATGAGGCCCTTCTTCCCAGAGACTGGGGGCATCGCCCACGAAAATTTTCGTCACCGAGTCGAATGGATTGAAATGCGATATGCTAACTTGCTGATTGAACACGAGGGGTACGATGAGGCTGGAGAAGTGGCGCGCCAAACAGCCAACCATTGGGTGGAAAATCTTCTGAAAGAGGAAGGCTTGTCTTTCACCACCGAGTCCGAGGAGTCGAGTCGAGAGAATGAAAAAGATTCGGAAGAACTACGGATCAAGCGTTTGCATGCTTTACGGAAACTGTGGCTTCTTATTGCGCCGCTAGAACTCTACCACAACAACGAGGACGAGGGCGTTCTGACGTCGAGTGTGAACCGGATTTGGCGGGCTGCCGGAAGTTTCGTGAATTTTGTGACGTTTCCAATATCCGCACCTATCCAGATGGTGGTTGGAAATGTACCTCCTCTCCAAAATTTTTGGGATACAACCAAGCATAGTTTCTGGCAAAATTATCACGATGCACGAATGGCGCTTAGAAACTTGCCCCAAGGAGATAAAATTTTCGGAAGGTATGGACCGCACGAGCCGTTTGAAGTTCGTGGAAAAGAAAAAGCAGAGGAATCAGAGTTGACAAAGCAAAAACAGGAGGAACTCCATAGAGCGAAGTTGCAAAAGGAATTAGAAGAGCTGCCAAATGAGACGGGTGCAAAAGCAAGAGAGTTGCGTGGGTGGATAGAGGATCACAGAATCAGTGCTATCAAAGCACAAAAAACGGGAGAAGCCATCCGCAATCTTCGAGGGCAGAGTGACGCGTCGCAGGAAGTGTTCCGCAAACAAATCGTTGCGCTCAAAGAAATTGAAGCCGAGAAGCGGAAACAGGAAACGGCCACCCCGATAACTGAAGCAGAGTGCCTCTCTGCTCAAGACGCCGAGGAACACACTGACGAAACAAGGGTGCAAGAAATGAAAGAAGCAGCGAAAACAGCATGTGCAAACTTCAGACTACTCTTCGACGATCGCAAAAGAGAGCTCACACAAATGCAGATCAATCTCCAAGAGGAGTTGATGGAATGGAAGGCAGGAACCTATTTGCAGGACTCGGAGCTGGGCAAGCGGCTGAACGAAGCGGGGAATGAAAAAGGAATAACTTCTCTGAAATCGTTGTTGGAGTCTGCAAGCAAATACAGCATACGTATGGTGTTGGACGCAGCCGAATACGTCGCAGCGGAAAACACATCACAAACGGCTACATTTAACTCTGACAGCCTGGCAATGTTGCGAGCAGTGTTTTCTGCATTTCTAGCCTCTGAACCCGCGCCATCGTTTGACATTCCTGGCCTGTCGCTGGTGCAGCAAAAGATTGACGATTTGGCTAGATTGGATGAGGCAATCACAAAGATTGGTGAGGAGCCACCACAACCTTGGGGTGCCGATCTTGCAAGTGATTGGATTTTGAAGCCGGAATCTTCGCAGAAACAGCCGCATAGTGGCTCCGCCAGATTCGAGGTGGCACTCTATTTCAGAGCGGCTTATCTGTTAGCCAGCTCCAAAGGCAACGGAAATTGGTTTCAGGACGGTTTGAAGGGGAAACTTTATGACCTCATTGCTCCTGTGGATTCCGGTCTGCACAACGGCGAGAAGCTGAAAAAAATCATTGACAGGTATACCCACAAAGACAGCAAGCATGTGCGGGCCCATGCGCTCATGGCGATTTCCTTAACGAGGACTCTTAAAGAGAATGACATAGGTGTGTCTTTGGTCACGGAGGTTGTCAAATGGGCAAAGACAGGCCGTGACGCAGATAGCAAGTTGAAGGCTCTTTCCGCGATTCGTCATAAAATCTTGCCAAGCAGCACTGTTGTGCGATCAACGCCGCTGCTGCTTAGACGGGCAAAAAATATCGACGAAACGCTCGTAAAAGACTGGGCGCGGAAGATTGACGAGCAAACGTTGGATGCGAAGATCGAGCAACAGCTGATTGAAGAAGAGCGCAGTACCAAAGAGACGGCCGCATTTCTCCGTGAATTCAATCTTAAGGCGATAGTGGAAATTGACAAAGAATTGGGCCAGCAGCTTCAACGCCGTAACCTGGTGCCTGGCAGGGGCCTAAGTTGTGGCGGATTGAGTGACAAGAATAAGGAACTGCATATTCGAATTGCTTATCTCATGGCTCTCTCACAGAAGAACCCGGCAACAGTACACGAGGCACTCCAGAAACGGCTTGACAGATATTCCCAGCTGCGCAATGCCGATTGGGCTTCGAAACACCTGGAAGAAAACCAGGTTTTGTTGGCTATCGTGTTGCTTGACATGTTGTGTTTCAAATGGCCAAGTTTGAACCCCTTCTCTGATTTTGATAATAGCGACATCATAAACAGCGTTCTTGATTGGGCCAATGGTGCCAACCGGCAATCGTGGATTTCGGGTTATGGTCCTACCAGCGCCTATCAAAAACTTCTTGGCTTCTACCGTGGAGCGTCTGTCAAAAATCTCTCTGATAAGCATATCAAAATTTGGGAGAAATACATGACCGAAAAAGCGCAACTGAAAAACCTGGCTTTGAGCCGACATTCATTCGTTGAAATACCACCTGCACATGAAGAACCTTTTTCGGGACAAGGTGCTTCGGCGCTGCAAAGAGAGCAGGGAATGCAGCAGGGCGTTCCTGGCGAGGAGACGGCAGTTGCCGTGGCGAATGAATCTGCCGACTATCAATGGACAGACCACTTTTCTGCCGACAAGGTTGCGGAGACTCTGGCAGATACTGTCGCCGATGCTATTGAAGGAGCTTTCGGCGGAATCTAGAATCTCTATGCAAACTATGCGTGTGAGCTGTGTTGTTTGAAACAAGATTGCGTTTGGTGATGATTGGTTTCATGTTGACACTCCGGCAACACTATCCTCCGATCCGGAGGAGCGCTATTCCGGGAGTCCACAGGTCTCACGGTGGACGTAATTGAGTAGCAGAGAAATTTGAAGAAGTCCAAGTCACTCTGTAATCGAGTTCGGGTCTTCAGAAGAAATGTGTGTGTGTCCATTTGGGAATAAAGCTGACGAGTGGCCCCTCATGTTTCGCGTCGCATGTCATCATATTTGTTGGTCGGTTGGGTGCTCGATCGTCCTTCCACGTACACTATAATTGGCATTTCATGAGCCATCATATGAAAGTATGTAAGGTTTCAGCTTCAGAAAGTCGTCAGTCCAGTAAAAATTAGATGTGTTTCAGCATACATTGTTGTTTCGATATATGTCATGACTCTATATCCCTCTCACTCAAGAAATATTACTCAAGAAATATTATATTCGTGTTTTAGGAAATAGTCAGGCTCATGTTGATGGTTGTGAGAAATGCAATCTGTTTCAAATCGGGCGGTTTATTGATGTCCAGAGTCATAAAAGAATAACCATGATGTATGTGATTGCCGCAGTTTCTTGATCTTGAGTGTGATAATTTTTATTCTATTTTAGACCTTTCAAAAAGTTTGCATTAAAAAGTTGAGATGACCAACTGCCTCTAGCTTTCGGATTCGGATTAAATTTTCCTCTGGATGTGAGGTGGTGGCGTCGTTCTGGTGCCAACGCATATCAATTGTGTTGTACATCTCAACATTCTAATGTTTGTTCATTAATATGTTGAATGAGTGAAAATTAAATCCGCAATGACAACGCAACGTGCGCGATAATGTATTGCACGCTTTCCAATATAATCTTCTCTTGTCGTTGCGTCTTCGGAAAAATGAAACCAAAGATGTTATAGTGTCTGATTTGTGTCTCTGTGCAGGGAAATTGAATTGGGGAGAGTGCCAATCATCTATTTCTTTCGTGTTCCTTTTTGCCATGCTTTTTTTAATTTCGTTTCCCATGTGTTTTTTTTTTCGTTTTTTTCCTTTGAAAGTTGAATTTGATCGATTCAGGTTGAGACTCGTCTGGAATTGATCCGATTTCTGGGCTAATATGATTACCTCAAAAAATTAGGTTGTGTGAAAACTAATCCAATTAGTTCAGAAACTGCAAAGACAGTAGCTGCGACCAAGTCACAATCGCGACAGATATACGAAAGTATAGCATCCGATAGGTAATCCAGCTCGGAAATACGCAGCGTCGCCGTTCGTTTTGCAGAGATGATGTTGCCAAGCGCAATCCATGGTGCGATGCACACCGGTTACAACATGCCGAATGGAGCTGGAAATGCCACCAACATGCCGAACGTTGCCCCTCCTAATGGAGCTGGAAATATGCACAGTTTTTATGGTGCAAATATGTTGGATCTGGTGAGCGAGGATGAGAAGGAAATTCTGAAGAAGACGCTTGTGTCATTGTACACCGACAGAATTTTCCCGGAAGAAAAGACTGTCAAGGCGCGACTGCAAGTCTACAAGGCCTCCGGGTCTGTGCTCCAGAATTTCGTTTCTTATTACAGAAGCATGGATCTCTATCGTGTGACGACCAACGTATTTGAACCCTTTTGGATTCACGCAAAGCGTGTGCAGTGTGCAATTGTGTAGGTTCATATTTTGAAAAATTCATTCCCGATATGTTCCGTAAAAAATATTCGATCAGGAAAATCGTGTCACAAATATCACTTTCAATGATGGGGTGTGGAAGGAGCCGTTCAAGGGGTGGGTGGACCCATGTTCCAACGAGAACCCTTACTCTCAAGAGATGTGGACAGCTTTTTCGGAGTATTTGCAAAATTTGGTGGCGCAAATCAAAGAAAACGCAAGCAACAACGGAGGAAGTCCTCCATTCACATTCCATCGTGGAAGATATGGAATGGCAGAAGAGCTCTATGGTCGTCGTTTGTCCTTCTTCCAAGATTTGACCCTCGGCGAGGTGTGCCATGTTGTCGAACTTGCCATTCAGAACAAGCTTCTCGCCTACGAGAATAATATGCTGCTCCCGGCATCTGCTTGCTGTAGTCTCACGAATGCTTTATTTGGTCGACCAACCGCCACGTCTTCGCATTCCAACGAGTCCTACATCAAGGATCTGGATGAGTTCAAGGCAATCCTCGCTTTCTTGTTGCAGGCATATCCTGACGGTATTTTGCAAACTTAACGCTGTACATGATGGATTTACTTTCTGGATTCGTCGCAGCCACATATTGGGACGCAATTAAATTTCCTCACTGTGGCAGTGTATATAATTGCAGGGTTAGGATTTGTGTGCATTTCCTGTAATGTCTCACTCATGTCAGGTTTCAATTTGTCCACACTCAAGACCAAAATTCGCACGATTTTTGGGAAGCGTCTCTCTGAGACTGTCTTTCACCAGACGAAACTCCTCGAGTTGGTCCAGTTGTCTCCAATTGACCAAATTGTGAAGATTGTGAAACTTCAAGGAAATTGCGGTTACCTTTGCCAGCCTAACTGGGCCACGTGGTCCGAGTGGGCCAAGCCGGATTTTAGAGATAGCTTCAATTTCCGTCGTCCTCGTGCAGGTATGAATCGGATATCCCTTGCAGTGTTTTCGTTCGTTAGTCTTCACCTTGTCGTAGTTCCGGCGCAAAGTTGTGACTCATGATGTGGAAGATATGATATTGTCACACGGATTCAGTGAAAAGAATGAAGATTAAGAGGCGAGAAGTGTTTTTATTTGTGGTCTCAGGCAAAGATCATGATGTCTATGATCTCGCTTAAATCATGTCTCAGGTTTCAACAAGGGAGGTTACCATGGTAATAAGGGTTTCGGTAAAGGGGGAAAAGGAAACGAGTTTCAGAAGCAGCATTTTCGCAACTTTGGAAACCAGCAGCAGAGCTTCAACAATTTCCGTGGTGCCAACAACAATAGCGTGATGATGCCGCAGCAGCAGACTCAGAACAGCTACCGTTTTTCCCAGCCGCAGCAGAACTTGAACAACTACCGTTTTCCACAGCAGAACAGTGCTCAAACTCGTCCACAGTTTCAGAACCGATTCGCTCCTCAACCGTCCAACTACGATAATTCGGTAAAATTTAAACTCTGCAAGTTTTGAGCATTATCGGTCAAGATCTGTTTCAAACACCAGGAGAGATATATTGACTCACTTCATAAAGCTCCTTTTTGAAAAATTTCCAGATGCGCAGCAACGGCAATGGATTTTTCCACGGAAATCAAAATGGCGCTGCAAGTTCTTCCGGCTCCACATTCCAGATGATCCAATAATGGAAGGAGGGTCCAATAATTTGGAGGTATACTAAAAGTATGTCCCCACTTGTACAGTGAAACTCAATGACAGAGGATGCGTCATAATCATAATGTCGTTTGAAACGAGAAGGAGATGCTGCCACTTGTTTGAAACGAGAAGGAAAGTCTGGGAAATCTCAAGACATCAACTCAAATGAGGCATTGCAATGAGCAGCAGTCTCTTCTGCGTCAAACTTTCTTGATTCGATTTTTTCTCAATTTTAATTTTGCGAATGGCTGAGCATGAATCTCTCGGATTATACTTTCAGTATTTTCTCTCGAGTCTCGATTCTGTCACACAGTTATTCAGAGTGAAACAGTTGGGCTTTTCAACGGTTTCCACTCCATGCAGTCACAGTGTCAGAGCTAAATTTGCTAATATTCAATATATTATCCACGACATCATCGTGCTGCGAACAGCTTGCAAATTCTGCAAATCCTCCATTTTTGTTGTGCACAAGTATCATTGTCACAATGCTTGGAGAATGCATCAGTTTTGCGTACTGAAGTAACAGATGGCTTCTACCAATGCCGTGCTCTGGAACAACTATCGCAAGTTAACTCGATCACTCTTTGGAAGGTGACATATTCTGAGAAACATAGACTCTCGCGGTTCAATGTAAAACCTTTGGAGTTTCCACAATGTGTCTTCATACGAAGACCAGCGCTTTATTGGCTTTGGTTCCAATAGGAAACAACTACTCATATTGTTTGGGAATTGTTTGCAGATTGATCGACGAGACCAAGCTATCTTCAGACGATACACAGTATGTGTCTGGGTGAACTTGAAGTAATTTCTCCGAAACGGATAACTCTCCATGTCTGCTTGAAGCAATTTCGGCCTCATCATGACGATCGCCGATCGGAAAACTTGCCGGAGTGGGTCAACACAACGTTGTGTCCCTGTTGCGGATTGTGAAGGCGATACGTTCCCGTACAAAATGTACTTATAATCATTGCAGTTGAAAAGTATCAGCTCGTCTACTATTTGGCGTCAGATCAACTGCATAGTTCAGCAATGGCATGCCAGGACCGATCTTGGCGAGGTTATCGACTCTGAAGAGTTATAATATGAAGCAAGAAGATGCGTCTTTCTTCGATATGATTGGCATTTTCTGAGAATAAAATAAGTCGGTTTTCTAAGAGAATTTTATTGTCTGTTGTGATAAGACAAAGTGGCGCAATGATGCTGTCATCGCAACGATTTCAGGTTGGATCGTGTACTCTCATTGCCATCAGGTCAGATGTTGTGCTGGGATGATCATTCAACAAAAGTAAGCAGTTCTTGAGAGTTTTTTAACTTGCAAAAAGATGAGAAGTGTTTAATACAAATAATTTGAGGGGTGACATTTCTTAACGAATTTTCTGAAGAAGATAGAAAATCATGATTGATTGTGTGATATGCTCGACTGAAGACATGTGGAGCCTGAGGCGGGAAGATAAAACTAATCGATCAGATTTTATATGTATTCATATGAAGGATAGTATCCGTGAGGTGAATAACAGAACGCAGCTCAATCAATGTGTTGGAGGTCATCATGCTGCCCATTCTTGTTGTGCGAAAGATTGTATCTTGAGTTTGAATGTGCGAGTTCGTTGTTCGATTTTTTATTCTTCAGATTAAGTTTTTCTTTGTCAGAGAGTAGCTTTTCATTGAAAGCGATGCTTCCGTTGGGCCGAGACTTTTTTCCATTGTTTGAGTGATGGAGAATTTTATCGGACAAGCGAAGATAATTTTCTCAGAAACGAGAGGATGCATTGATTGATTGAGGCCGAGTTGGAAAATACTCACTCAGAAAGTGTGAAGGCATTCGATGGAGAATTCGCAAGTTTTTGACTTCAGAAAGTGTCCAAGTTCAAAGTCTTTCAGTATTAAATATTCTGCATCGAGTACTAAGTTTCAGGCCTGTCTGATTACCTGTGACTCCAAAGTCTGAGATTATTGATTCTGTCAGATTAGTGTTAGAGAATCACTCGAAAATGTCGGTTGGGTTCGGTCAGCCTTCCTCCAAGTCGCGAACTGTGCGCCTATTCGGCCGTGAGGTCGACTACAAGGTACGCAAGATCGGAGATGGGTTTGCTCGTCCTGGAAAACAGCAATCATCTCTGCAAGCATCCAGCTATATGACGTATGCCGATTCTTGGTATTTCCGCGTCCTGGACAGCTCTTATCCAACGGTTTACCGCAATGTCATCATGGCCTATGTGACTGTTTCTATTCTTTTTACCTTGATTACGTTGCCGATCGCCGGAACAATTGGAATATCTGTAGACGACATCGAGTCCATGAAGAATGCGAACCCAAATTTTTCTCTTTCCTTTTCAGAGAAGTTTAGCCGTGCGCTCGTGTTTTCGGTAACGCATGTAGTCTCCATGGGGTATGGACAATTTTATGCATATGATTGGACGCGGAATGAGCCACATCTTGGGTTGTTTTTTTTGGCCTCGTTTCAACAGTTTACTGGCCTCGTGATCAATGTTCTGGTGTTCACAATTCTGGTCACAAAAATCCAACATCCGACGGCGGCTATTGTTTTCGCCAAACGTGCACTGGTAACGACACGAAATGGGCAACGCGTGTTGCTATTTCGAATAGGGAATTTACGGTGTAATCATATATACATGCCAAGTGTTCGACTGTCGGTCCTGAAACAAGAGCTCACGCGCGAGGGAGAAAACTACATGAAGTGGGTTCCCTTGCAGGTTACGGAAATACCTGTTGTGACCGCGGTAGCGGTAGTGGAGCATAAAATTACAGAGAAGTCGCCTCTGAATACAGAAATTTTCCCAGACGGCTTCTGCCAAGAGTATCTGGAAGACCTCGCGAACAACCACGACCTTGCGATATCGTTGACGTTTATGGGGACTGATGGCGTCTATCATGATGAAATATCTGCGGCTCATCGATATTTCCGAGATGATATTGTATTTGGGCGGATGCGGTTCGCGGATGTGATGGAAACCGTCGAGCTTGGGCGCCCTTTTGTGCCCAGTGCGAACGTTCCGATCCTGAGCCAAATCCCCGTCATTGGGTCGGTGATTACGACTGGCGCGGGTGTGCTCCTCACGTTAGGCGCGCTGGCTTTTCCTGGCCATAACCAAAATATCCCGCCACCCAAAAAACGAGTTATCGCAAACTTCGAGAAAATTGGAAGCATGCAAGAATTTGATAACGATGACGAAGCATCGGAATATTATGACGATTACGGAACGTCTCATGCCCAGCCCGCGGCTCTTGTTGATACGAATAAAGTTGCTCCAATAATGGCAGAGAATGTCAGTTCCCCCAGCGATGCGGGACGCGTCTCCACCAACGCATGGGGGCCTTGGCAAAAGCCGCCAGTCATTGATCCAGGATTTGCAGTCTCTCGTATTGTCAGTAATGACACCACCATGGCGAGTGCCACTAGTTCCTTGACCGTTCCAGTATCTTTCCCTGTTTTCAATTGTTTCGGCAACACGGGTGAGAGTAAAGACGCGCCAGGAACTCATCAAACACTTGCAGCATACAACGCGAGTCTGGCCAACCCGATGTGGTGCGTCCGAGACGTCGGCGGGACAAACTGGAATGGGGGACATGTGAGCTCCAACGTGGACCTGTACCCATCGCCATGTGATTGGAACATGTTGCAGGGATACCGAGAACTGAAGCTCGCGAAAAATTCGTCAGCCGAATCGCATCCCTACGTTGTTAGAAACACTCCGTTTGGCATGGCCTTGCCGATGCGTGATGGCGAAGTCGGCCCCGAAACTTACTGTGTCGGCGAATATGAGCATTCCTGCAACTACCCTGAGTGTCTGCGCAATCCGCAACCAAATGTCGTCTATCTCTTCTGCGGCGGTAACTCCAGACAACCGAAGGAGGAAGACAGAGACTTAGGTGTTGCAACCTCTTCGATTCTGGGAAAAGGATTGCTGGTGAAAGTATGTTCAGTGTCTGGGATTGTGGAGTGCGTCTTGAAGGCGGCGAAAATTCCGCACCAGATGATCGTCGTCGATATTGAAAATAAGCCAAAGTGGTGGACTCACACATGTCCGGCAGGTACGACGCCATCTATCCTCTACAACGGAACTTACATGTCAGAGTCTGCAGACATCATCGAGCTCTTGTGTCGGGATTTTGGCGAAAGTCACATGAAGAGGTATCTCCAGCTGCCCCTAACAGAAAAAAGCTCTCTTCATCAACTTCAGAACCCCAGCGGCGACATAGAGTCCCAAAAGTCTCATCACGAGCCGCACGACACTGCTGGTACCGAAGAGAGAAGCGCCGAACAGGCTGCGGATGATGGTCCCAAGGAAGACAAGGAGCTTACATTCACGGAGAAGTTTGCAGAGCTACATAGACTCAAGCCAATGGGACTGCCTCTGACCAAGTCTATTTTCGGCTGCACGCTGGGCGTTCTCTTCATGATTGTCCGCGCCCAACAAGTTTTGACGGAGATGCCGGCAGCTCAAGAAGAGGAAAAGCAGTTTCAACAGCAGAATCCGAACCAGGAAGTACCAAAAGAAATCGCCGATAAACGCGAAAAGCTCAGAAAGTTTAGGGAAGACGAGCTCCCCGAAAAGTTCAAGTTCACAATGACGTTGTTCAAAGAGATGGATGACCAGTACAAGAGCAAAAAGGGTGCTCAATGGCTCTATGGTGATCGCATTTCTTTGGACGACTGTGTGCTTCTAGCTCTGATGACGATTCTCAGGAATGCAATAATAGCATTTTATCCGATGAGAGACTGCGGATGGCCGCCAGTGTTCAGCACAGATGAGTCAGAACTTCATGGACAGGATTTGTATGTTGCTGGCATGACAGCCGCTGGCGCCGTTCGTAAAATGTTGCCACCAAGACGGCACAAGGCATTCTGTTTGTCCTTGCTGGATTTTCCGCATCTGGAGAAAGCAATCAACGATTTTCGAGCCACTGAACTGGGCCGGATCATGCAACCCGCGCCAAGACCGCCTTGTTTTTATGTGGAAGTCATGAAAAAGAAATTTGCAAAGATGTTCGGTCTGAATGTGCCGGATGACCCCGATTTTCAGAAGCCGCTCTGGCAGGGCTACCAATACATGTATTTCATTCAAAACAAATTGGTTCTCCCTGCCTTCTTTTTTGCCAACCGCTGGCTTATGGAAGAGCTAAAAACTATTGATACCCTACGAAGTCAGAAGAGTTCCGATGTCATCTCACCAAAGAGCGGACCGTCAGAAATAGATCTCGACACTGATAAAGAAAATCCAGGTAGCATGGCGCGCGCAATCCGTGATGTTGCCATTTTGCCGATGTCAGGCTCAGACGGATATCCAAAGGCTGCAACAACCGTCTGTCAATCTGGAATTCCCCCACGACTGTGGCCAAGTTCTGCAGTCAAATCCCCACATTTTTGGACGGATCTAATGAAATTGGACCCGGGTGCTTATTGCCTGATCCACAGAGAGGTTCTCTCCTGTTGTATCAAACTGAACGACGCTTTCGAAGGCTACTGCAACACGGTTGCATCTGGCGTATTCGACGAAAAATCATTCTGGCAATTTGTTATGGGTGTTGATTTTCAGGAGTTTCCCATGAGTGCTGACCAACCAAGACTTTCTGGAAATATTTCTGGTGCAGAGGCACAACACGCCGTGTCTGTGCTACCACAAAAGCAGCCACAAACTGCGCCGCAAAATCAGGTGCAACCACAAGAGAAGGATTGTCATCTGAGCCCACTGCATAAAAGCGGTATTCAAGGGTCTTCTGGGTTTCCCTCGCAAATGCCGCCGGGTCATTACCAGCTACCTGTCCAGCAGCCATTCGGCATTGCAGAGATGTTGCACACAAATCAGCATTACCATCATCCGCACGCGATTTCTCACCTGGCAGATAGGTCATCTCCGATGATGTCCAAACAGAAAGGCATTTCGGTGTCTCAGCAAGCTGGGTCGCCAGAACTGTTCACTCCTAACAGCATGCAACAGCCTAGCCCAACATCAATGGCGCCTAACAGTGTCACACGACAGTTGTACTCAGGTCCAATGGTGTCCAACAGCATGCAACAGCTACATCCAGACCCAATGGTGCCTGACAGCGTGTCACAGCCACAGGCGTCACTCCAGAGAAACAGCGGGAGCAGTCAGAGTTCTCAAAACCAAAACCCTCGTGTTCCTTCCAAGGACATTCCCTCGAGACGAAGCAGCAAACAAACCATCCAAAGGAAGAACAGTATTGCGTCAGCAAGCTTGTGTTTATAAAACGCACGCTGTAGACATTTTGAATCTTGTGTATTCACTAGCATATGAATCTGCACGAAAAGTACCTTGCGAGTCATTTTGTGGACGTGCAGTCCGATTTGTATTTATTTTCTCCAAAAAGTAGCAGCTTCTTTTTTGATCTGAAAACGGATTAATTTCTGAATCTCTAGAGCGGGAATTGATTCAGCAAAATTTTTGCATTGAACCGATGGCATTATAATATGATTGTCAATTTGTAGCTGTTTGTGTTTGTGTGACCATAGTTGATGGAGGATCTGCTGTTCTTTCGAGGGATCGAGCCTGAAAATAGCTCTCAGTTTGTCATAATATGAAAACTTGAAGGAGCATGCGGAAATCATGAGCAGGAGAGAGTCGTTTGCCAAACATTGTATGTTTCAACTTTTACCATTCTTGGTTTCCATTTTATTTGTCATGAATGTTTCCTCATGTCAATCTAAAGAAAAGCTGGATCATATTTGAGGGATTTTTTTCGAGAGCCTGATGTCGCTGAGAAGGTCTCCAAATCCAGTAGAGAGGAGTGGCACAAAAGCGGCGTGCAGCGAGAAAAAAGAGAAGATATTATATCGATCAACTCTGATTGGATTTGTTTTGTTGATGCGTATGCCATTTGTTTCTGTCTTCAAGAGAGGAGAGAGAGAAAGCTTCATCTGATTTCGGCTGAACATCCCCCGATGATTTCATACTCACTTGGACTCAAAAAAAAGGTTTTAGGTGCGTTTATATCTAGTAGTTTCGCAGGATTCTACGAACGCGCACGAATCGTATTTGTTTATTTTCAAAATCATCCGCATGCGGCATTATCTTTCGTTTATTATTTCGTTTGCTGTATTGTGTAAATTACGCGAAGAATCTGTTTTCTTTTTTTTTACACGAGATTTCGTTGTTTGCTTGTGTGTTTAAAATTGCCGCAGTCGGACCACGATACTTACTGCATAACAGGATCTGTTTCTATAGTGGGTATGCATTGGTGACCCAAAGGCTGTCTGTCCTTTCTGAATCTGATTTCCCAGAGACATGCAGTCCTCTTCAAGCACATACTGTATATGGTTGGCTATCTCAAGCCAGACGTCGGATTGAATACATCAATTCAGTATATCAATCGTTTAGGGCCCTGGTATTGTGATATATATTTTTGGAAGCATCTAGCCTCTCGATATCATTATATTATCGTACTATTACGATAATGTGATTGTCTGTTTGCAAGATTCGAACGGGATCCGTATAGTATACGATCCTGTAGTTTATTTTGTTCGTATTGAAATATTTGTCGTGGCATCTTCCTTTCCTTGAGAGTTCCAATGATAAAGGAGCCCCAAAGGGCCCCTTATTGTCAGGCCCGTATAGTAATAACAAGCCATTGAAGATGAGAATTTGCGTCACGCAAAAGGAATCATGAAGGAGTCCTTTTAAATTTGTCTTGAGTGGTATGATTATCAGATTATGACTCATGAGGTGTCATCAGATGAAGCCTAGTCTTTGAAGCTAAGTCTTGAGTCCGTTTTCATTATATTGACCAACATTTCTTTGTGCATATTCGAAGTCTCTTATGTGTGATCATTATCAAAGATTCATTGTTTTGCTGCAAAGTCGTTATAAATCGAAATCAATCAAATCAAGGGTGTCCTGGTGTGGATTCTTGAGTTGTGTGCTCCGATAAGGATGACGTCACAGCTATGCTAATGGATCCAGATGTTGTTTGTAGGTGTGAGAGCATTCTATAAAAGACTTATCTTGAAAGGCGGGGTCAGCTGCCTTTTAGCCTGGATCAAGATTGGTTATTGAGCCGATCAGTATCTTTCTGTCGATTGTGTATCTGTGTGGAAGAGGTTCTTCTTCTGAACAGATAAGATTCAAGGGATATGAGTTCTCCTTACGAAGGCGGCGGTGTGCCATGGAGCGTTGGTCGTCATCAGGATCAACTTTTTGGTGGCAGAAAAAGGGAGTATCATGGCGACAACGATAACAACAAAGGAGCAGCATGGGTGTCCCATTCAAATCGTACCAAAGACAGCAAGGGTCATCGCAGTCAAGACGCTAGTATGCCATTGTGGTCGTCTCATTCCAGTTCCAACGATGTAGAAAAGCCGATAGGTTATTACAGTCACTCTGAAAATGACCCCAGTGGGAGACATCATACCGGCTATGGAGATCGTGGAGAAAATAATCATCACAGCAATCGGAAAGGTGGCTCTGGAAATCGAAAAGGTGGTAAGGGTGGCGGAAAAATGGGAAGACCTCAGGGCTCAACAAACGGGCTGAGGATTCGCGTGGAGGAGGAGATTCGTGGTGAGGACCCACGTCAGACCTTGGCTCACATTCGTCACCTTGAGCCTTCGCACCTGTCTCCTCTTGTCGTGGTCAATCTATTGTTCGCGAATGATGTCTTGTGGTGCGATCGGATTTTTATCAATTTGCTGCGTGAAATCATCATTGATGTGCATAAAAATGACCACAGAATCTCTGACGAAGCGGTCTTGAGTGAGTTACAAAGTGAAGAGGAAGCTAACGGAGGCGTTTTGGATGGATTTGCTCCACCTCCAGAAAAATTTCGACGACAAAAAGGCACAGTACAAATGGAGTTGGCAGCTTCATACGAGAGCGAGAAGCAGGATGGTCAGGGGAACAAAGATCCTGTAGCTGACTCCAAGTCGTCCGATAAAATCTCCAGCAAAGCAAACGATGACACTGAAATTTTGCAGGAGAAGATCATGGAGCCAGAAACGGTCCACAACACGAATCCGGAACGTATTGAAGCCGCCCGTTTGCGTTTTGCCCAAAAGGAGTGTGATCGTGTATTCAGAGAAGCACGTTTATCGCGTCTCGTGTTAAGAGAGCGTGTGAGAAAAGGCAAGGAGAAATATTTTCTACACCCGGCTTACCTTGAGCAACTTCCAGAGGCGATTCGCGAGGACTACGCATCTGGAAGAAAAGCGTCATCTTCTGCAGAGACCGCGAAGTCTAGCAGTCATGTCGTCGTCGATGGCGGCGCCACAGAATCCAAAGCCGGCCAAAGCACTGACAGTGCTGACAAGAGCAATGATGTGACTATCCACGACCCAGATTTGCAATCAAGTCCGAATGATGGGACGGCTTCTGGAAGGGATCAGACTGATGCTGATAAGCTTGTGACATCCGCCGCCCAAAATATCGGGGGCTTGAACACGTATCCTGGGAATACCACACCCAGAAGATCATCACAGGCGCCGGAGCGACTTTGTGATTTCGTGCTTGGGCCGTGGATTGTGTACAAAACCCCTGAAGAAGACAGCTTACGACACGTCAGTGGAGTGCTAAAAGAGGAGGCAGCAGTTGACGAGCCTGTCAGCCGCAACAGTGCAGGACGGCGGCGAGGTCCCACAGGTATCGGTGAGTTCCCATATCTGCTTCCATTTCCTCAGCTGAATCATTCGATCTTTCCTCTCATCAAGTACATCCTCTCCTTCTACACGCTGATGAAAAATTCCAGAGGATTGACGTCGCTTGGATATTGTTTCGCTTGTTTTCGAGATCGAAGGCTGCTGGATCGGTTCCGCGTTTTGATGCAGGGTAAAAAGCTTGTCCCCGGTGGTGTCCATGGTGTCACAATGCAAGGCAATAAAGTCGTGCCTACCACCGAGATGACGGCTCCGCAAGCCAGTGGTGCGGAAGAGTCCGTCCTTGCAGGGTCATCGTTAACGTCTCCCGTCCCAAACTGCAAAAGTGGCCTCGTCGTGACGTTTGCGCGTATGAGAGATCTCGACGGTGTGAAACAACATTTCAACTTCCACGATGAGTTGCTCGGTCATGACACTAACCGGCATTGTCATTGGTTTGATGATGTTCTCGCCCCTGCTGTCCTCGGAGGTGCCGAAGGGAAAAGAAGGAAGGACAGGTTCAGGCACTTCTTGGCCCGAAACAAATATGTCTGGAGCCCGCAGGGCCAATTGGAAGGGAATCGATTGATGCGTGAGCACGCTCTCGGCATGATTAGTGCCCCGTCTGGTTTGCATGCAGCAGCTGCAGCGATCGCTTTGAACCAGCAGGAGGCCGCCCACGCTCTGGCAAAGTCCAGTTCCACTCAGAACGACGGACACAGTACTGGTCAGAATCTACCAGTCGGGATCAATTCATCGGGGGAGAGAAGCAAACACACAGTCGAAGGCTCGGCTCATTCTCAAACGTCATCGTACAAAGGTATGGTCGGCAACGGTCTGCTTGGGAGCTCGACGAATGCCGGCGCCTCAGATTTGGACACGAATAAATGTCTGGAAGTTAGTCCATTGGACTCTGAAGTCAGTAATTTAGATGATGAAATTATGACGGTGGTGGACGGAGGAGGCGTTTCCGGGCATTTCGGGGATCGTGGTGAAGAGTGTGGTGATTTCACTCCGCACAACGACGGCACGAGCGGCAATCCGGAACTGCCTTCTGCTTCTTCCGCGTCCAGCGGTGGTGCTCTTCTTGGCGCTTTCAATGGAGCATACAACCCTGCATTTCACAGCACGGTGAAGGCTTTGCAGCGAGCAGATGACGTTGCCAAGGGGTCGTCGCGTTACAACCACAAAGCCCCTGGACGGTTCAAGGGTAAAGATCAGGAAGAGACAGTTCGACATGACCGATATACTTCTCGGAAATCTCCTGGCTTCGGACCAAATATGCCTTCTGGAAATCTGGCTGACCCGAACAGTAGCACTTACGCGACACCGCCTCCAGGCAGTAGGGGCATGTACAAGTCCTCCACGGATTGGGATTCATTTGGTTCGCATCAACAAGGCTATGAGTCCCGTGCTGACCAGCATTACAACATCACACAGTATGAATCGCGGCAATATGACATTGGGCAGCAATTCGCTGCGCGACGATACAATCCGGCTGACTATCAAGATCCTGCTGACCAACGCTCTCACAATGAGGATTCGCATCGTGGTTTCAGTGCGCATGAAAGTTACCAGCACAGAGGCCATGATGACGCAGGTCGTCGTGATTGTGACAACGCCACTGACCACAGGAGGCTCAATGTAAATTGGAGGGATGGGCGTGACTGTCACCAAGACGGTGGGTATGATCCTCACTACCGTGCTGGACATCAGCGAGCGGGATATAGTAATTACGCTGATGGATCATTCCAGGAATTGAACGCGGGCTTCGATAGGACCGGTCAGTGGAGGTCTGACAATGATAACACAGCTAATTTGCTATCAAATTCTCAAAATCACAGAAACGAAAATACAGCACACACGACAACCGCCAACACGCTGCTTTCCCAGTTGAATTCCAACCGTTATGATGAAGCTTTGGACTTATTGAACACAATCCTCAAAGAAGGGGGTGGCTCGGACATTCAAAATTCTGCATTGTCTGCCAATACCACTCCCCGTTTGCTACAAGATCTATTGGAGAGAGTTCTGGTGAATCGGGATGAAGAACGCCCGCACGGGCATTACACTGGTTCCAGCAGTTTGCAGGATCAATTCGGGCCTCGATCACACAACTCCTATCCGGCGGACCATCACATTCGCTCTCCAATGGGAGATGGACAGGGTAATCCACTTCCCTGGGGAGGAGCAGAAGGGAAAACCATGCACGGTAATCTGAATCCAAGATCCACGCCAACTCATGTGATGAAGGGGCAGCCAGAATATTCTCAACGCGGGTGGAATTATCATGATAATTATCAACAGCCATATGATGGATTAGGCATGGTTCCTGGCGGCACATCTCGTGGTCCTCAGCAGCACAACGACGAAGCAGACCATCATAAAGGACCCAGCTACCACAAAGGATTGGCGGGTCATGGTATGGTGCAGGATGGTCACTATGGTCCGAGACCACAGTCATATGATCACGGATCACCTCGCTCTCCGCCTCCTCGCCACCCTCCGCCGCCATTGCCTACGGAAGAAAACCTCCAACCTTCCGTTCAAAGCGGCCATTTGATAAGTCCGATGCACAGCCATACACACACACCAATGAACAATGGACAATATACACCGTCACGGAGTGGATTTGGCCAGTTGGCTGCACAAGACGATGAATATCTGCAGAGTGGAAAGCCCAGTGGACAGTTCAAAGGTTTGGTGCACAAGTTTTAGATTACGGTGACAGTGCTGTGCATTGGATCCCATTCAGTGTTTACTAAATTTTTCGATTGAGCCATGATAACTGTTATGTTTCCCCAGTCGAATCAGAGGTCAACGCAGAGCACAGCTTAGTTTTTAGTTACGTCTCAATATCTCATGTGGTGGTCGCCGTCAATTTACATTTTCAGTGTCATTGAGTCAGAAGGCACTATAACTTCTGTGATCCGGACAGGGAAGACAAGTCTATTACTAAGTCTGCTTGGGATGTCTACCATGATGTCAAGGAGTTCCTGCAGCTCATCGCTTAAGCGAAAGTCCAAAGCTTTCCAGAATTGGACTATCAGCTGACGTTGTTGAAGGACATTGACCTGTGCGCTCGATCATCAATCTATATAATTTGCCCAGTTTTCATCTATGCGCGTTGTCATTTTTGCGTTTGAATACTCTGTTTCCATGAGATTCTGACGCAACCGTAATAATATATTGTACACGTGTAGAACCGTGGGTTTTCGAGCCCCTTTATCTCAGAGGTTTAAAAATATCCGAAGCAATGTATCAAGACGATTACTTTGTGCGGTTGTTGCATCGCATCAAAAGTCAGACCTGTTATCTGTGTTATGTGACGTCAACCATATGATCGACTCAAAGAAAATCTTGGAAAAGGCATGGATGAAACACCGGCGACTGTGATTCTCAAGTGCAGTTCGCTTGTTTCGCATATATCGTATTGCCTGAAATCTTCCGAAGATAGCCAGGATGTCCTGGGCCTGGTTGAAGAGCTTGATCCTTTGTGCCTTTGCCAAGGGGGCGGCACCCGGCCAAACTGGATGGACATCCTGGATTGCCATTGGGATTCATTCATTTGGGTGCGACTTAGCATGATGACCTGTCAGTGTCGTAATCCAGCTATTGTCTAGAGGCCCAATCGATTCAAGATGTAGTGCATCCAATGTGATTCCATTGGAGTGGCTCATGTGTGAGCCTGACAGGTTGATTGTGTGTGATCATTCGGGTGTGTCAGTGAAATTTTTCCGTACGAATATACTTTTTCACCGACGATTGTAGTATCACAAACTATTCTTGAGTGACCAATTGGCGGATTGTTGTTTCATGTCATATTTGGGCAAAACATCCAACCCAATGGTGTATTATACATAGTAGTATAAGACAAATAAATAATTATATTGCATGTCGAATGCACAACATGTGGGGCACCGTTTGAGTCAGACGGCTCAGCCAAAAACCGTTCTCCTTCACAAAAATTCAAGAGTTCCGTCTTGCCACATACCAAGCGATCATGATTCATGTTATAATATTCATTGAGATTTCTCATCGGACGTTTTCATTTCTCAAAATAACAGAATCATTATGGCGATTGTCTCTTCTAGGGAGCTCGTCATCTGTCGTAATAATTGTAAGAAGAGGAGCTCCTTGAGCTCGTCGTTTACCCTGATATTGTGTCTCCTTTCCGAGTTTCGATAAAATATCGTTTGTTCTTTGGGGTTCTCGGTCGAACGAAAGTTGGGATCGTTGTTTGGAGCCTATTCCTGTATGAAAAGTATCCGACAGTTGACTATTGTTAATATATTGCAGAAGCATATGATAGACCGACCGTCATGTGCTTAGTTATCAACGAATCATTGTAGTGATATTCTGTCAGA
>Ga0099797_100569_pt1 | contig 23557 bp, 17 predicted proteins | sample Uncmet_Sort48C_1_FD_89871 | JGI IMG/M metagenome (GOLD analysis project Ga0099797, IMG submission 89871) | Marine eukaryotic communities from CALCOFI LINE 67, Pacific Ocean - C012_Sort48C_1 | ecosystem: Environmental > Aquatic > Marine > Oceanic | place: Pacific Ocean: Monterey Bay | collected...
TGGAATTTCGGATAAGGAAACTTTTAATGAAGTCTTAGAGTCATCAGAATCAGTCTAGTGATATTAGTAGTAGTAGTAACCTATAATAAATGTCATCACAGTCATCCCATGAATACTGGAAGTGTAAATTCCAATACCAGGAGGTAAAAGACGGTGGTGACCCCTCCACCCCCGAAGACCGCAACAAAAACTGGTAATCCGGAACTTCGGGGGGAACAAGTTTCGAGTTTTTGAATTACAAGCGAATGAACGTGATGTTACCTGAATTACCGATATTTCAACCGTGGGTGGCTTGTTTAGTGTATAACAATGGGTCAACAAATTAACCAATAGCGGACTGCAGATTGCCGATAGGACCGAAATTACCGTGGTTGACTCGGTCGGATGAGTACTAAGTGGCTGAAGTTCGGGATGAATTTACGGAAGAAACTGAAGAGGAAAGATAAACTAGATTGGATTAAATTGCGGAAGCTAGTATTAGTAGTCCGATTAATAATAAAGTTCCATAATAATTGCTTCGGATTGGTTGTTCCCACAGCACCAGTGAATAAGAGTTGGATTCGACTGCCGTCCATAGCTTGTTGAAAAATGGGAGGAAAAAAAGTCTGTTAACCAAAAATTTTCCCCTCACCGAAGCTGATTTGAATATGAAGTTGGGGCATAGTCACGGGAGACTCGAAACATCGTCGACAAGACTTAATATTATGGAAAGTTAAACTGCCAGCACTGTAAATCTAAATTAATAAAATTTAAGTCCTAGTATGAGAAAGAGTAATTAAGCACTAACTTATTATTAAAACAATAACTAACAGTAGTAGCCACCCTATTTCCTCACCGCTGTCGGTGAAATTCCTCGCCACGGCCACGACGACGAAGAAGGGACCGGGCCAAGACAGGAGGTGGACGGTAGACTGGAAGATTCCGAGCCCAGCTGCAAGAAATTCCGCAACGACTTCTATTATAAAAACATACCTTTAACGAGAAATAGGGAGAGTTTAATAGGACTCGGAAGTAATAATGTTAATAATGTTATGGAATCGAGTTTTGACGTGGGTGTATACGGATATGTGAAATGCTTTTTGAAACTGACGGAAGGACATATGTAATAGTATAATCATATGAATGAAAACACTTAGTTAGATGGGAAATTGTCAAATAAATCAGCGATGCAAAGCAAAATTAGTTCAAATCATGGAAATGATGCGGGGGAAAATAATTCAGAACTTGACAATGGTGAAGAAATTTCAGAGGATCAAGCTGACGTCAATCTGGATGATGACATTGATGTTGTTGATAAAGCCTAAGGGCAGTCTGGAGCTCTGGCACCAAGTCCAGTTGGGACTCGCTCAACCAAGTCCGGAACAACAGTAAATAGTAAGAGTAGCAGTACCACAGTGTCCTCCGGTACTACTACCACGAATGGATCAAATTCAACTTCAGGAGTTAATACTGAAAAAAACACGGATCCGATTTCTGGTCGCCGCTAGTCAATGGATATTCCCGAGGAAATCGATAAATATGCGTGGAGTGACGCCTTACTGCGGTAGAAATACAAGAACACCGAGAATCTTCCTAGTCGAGTGAGAGTAAGATTGTACTTCGTCAAGGGAATTTGTATTTACGGCAAAGGATCCGGGTTTGCCTCCCCCTATTTGGAGTTCAACTTAGGGAAAGCAGTGCTGGTGTCGATGAGGAATCTTTTTCAGAAAAACACTAACACCCCGAGTTTTTACAGACTGGAGGAGAGGGATATTCGGATGCCTGAGGATGCTCGGTGTGAAATATCGTTGAAAGACTACGGCGGTGGCGGGATAGGGAATCCGATAGGGATAGGCGGAGATGGAGTGATTGGCTCCACAGTAATAGATTTGGAGGATAGATGACACTCGAAAACCTGGTAGACTTTGATGGGGAGACAAGTCGTCCCCGTTGAAAACAGAGGGTTGTGGTCTTCCTCCGCCCACGGCATGAGTCGAGGTTCCTTAGAAATGTGGGTTGAAATGCTCGATTCTGTCAAATCCAGTGAACAAAAAGCCAGCGCGTTACGAGCACCCCCAGTCCAAGAAATAGAGGTTAGATTCGTGATTTGGGACACAATAGGGGTAAAAATCGTTGACGGTGACCACACCGATGTCACTCTCTCAGTCACTCTCGATTGCGCAGAGTACAAAGGCGAAAACCCTCAAACCCAACAAACCGACGTTCACCACGGCTCCAAAGACGGAAACGCCATCTTCAACTGGAGAGTAGTGTACTCCAAAATCAGGATGCCCACAAAATCCGCAACGTTACAAATAGCGGTTTCGGACTACAACGCGTTCTCGGGGAATACTTATATCGGGGATGTCAATTTAGACCTCAAAAAGTATCTAGAAAAAGTAGCGCGTGACATGGACGCTATTGAGATTAAATCCAAACTACAATGCAAATCTACTGTAGATTCACATCATGTCGGAGAAGTGAACATCTCGATGTGGGTGTTGACTCAGTCGGAAGCAGATGCGCAGCCAGTGGGATTGGGGAGGAATGAACCGAATGTCAATCCGCAGCTGATTACACCGTTGGAGGGGAGGGGATGGGGAGATGTTTTGGGCGACTTTAGCTTTACAATGCCGGATTTTGGACTTTTTGGGAAGGTTGTGCCGATAATTATATTCTGTTTTGTGATGCTGATTGGACTGAAATATATAGGGTTATTGTAAAGTTGGTGAAATTTACTATTATCTGTAGTAGATGTTTTTTATGATACTTGAAGTTGGTATATCTTATTAAATTTGGGCTTAAATAAATATTAAATTTCAATATTTTGCATTTTTTAAACTGATTATCATTTGAATTAGGGCTGTTTTGTAACTTTTGCTATGGGAGGACTTAGACAAGTACCTATATAATTTCATAAAAACGTTAAACTTTGAATTACATTTGCTATAGAAAATTATGTCAGAAATACTACTCGAAAAAGGATCTTGTACTCGTATCAATGAGAGTACTGACGAGATTTCTGCGTCTTTTGCAACTTACAGTCTTTGCAACTCACAGCCTGATTTTTTTCATATGACATTTGGTTGACAAAGTTCAACACTATATGAATTATTTTGTTAGGTTAGTCATTGGAACTTTTTTTTTTATATTCAAAGGGCTAGTCGGACTTGTTGTAATAGGCATTCTTTTCTTCTAAAGATCATGAAGAACGTGTTCTTAGTGTAATGAATGAGTTGTGAGGTCTACTCTAAGAGTTAATGAGTTAAAAAGCGCTGATACGATTTTACTACTTTGCTCGTTAACTTTAAGTAGTCTTTAATACTGTTCTTCTCTGGGCTCAGTAAGACACTTGACAATCTTTACTCTAGCAAGTTAAATAGTTCAAATTAATTTTTCTAGTTCACAATCATGATTTTCATTGAATGATGCTATTAATGCCAAAGATGTAACAGTATCGTCATGTATCAGAGTCAAGCACTATAATCATTTAAATTAAGTCAATTAGATGGATACCTACGTCGTCGGTTTCCACATCTTCGATGCTCGCGGTCTCGTAACCCCTGATGGCAATCCCTGTGACCCTTTCATCGTCGTAGAATGTTGTGGCCAAGAATACCAAACCGAAACCAAAATCGCTAAACAATCCATCGTCACCTACAATGAAAATTTCATCTGGTCGGAAATCCAACTTTACCGAGAACAATTCAAGGCCGCCTACATCACCTTCACTCTCTACGCTCGAAATTTCATCTGAAGAAACGACGTCATCGGTAAAGCCTCTCTTCAATTAGAAAACGTCCGCAACCGCAGACATCATGTCTACGCCAAGAAATGGTTAACTTTAACTAAAGATAATTCGCCGGCCGCCACTGGTGCGTTGTGTATGACTTGTTTCTGTCTAGCTCCCGGAGACTCCGCGCCGAGTGTGGATCAACAGGAGGGCCTGGTGGACCAAGAAGAGGGAGAAGGTGGAGCAGAGGCGGGCGGAGAAGATTATGAGGACCTTAATAAAGCGGTGTTAGGGGGAAGTGTCGATTAGAGTGGGGGAAAACCGCATCATTTGATGGTGACGATACACAGAGTGGAGGATATTCCGGAGGGAAGTAACCCCTTTGTCACAGCTGAGTTCGCGGGTAGTTTGGTGAATACATCAGCAGCAAGGAATGTGGAACAACACACGTTTAATGAATGTTTGTTGATTCCGGTTATGACGCCTCTCTTTGAGGATATAATTGTAGTCAAATTATGGAACAACTATCTTTTTGCGTCGGATGAAATCCTCGCTCAGGGCATGTTATCCTTTTCTGAGTTGAGATCTCGACCGATGTTGCCGAGATGGTACAATTTTTACGGGTACGATATAGAGGAGATTTAGAATGATGAGGTAAAAAAGATATCGGAAGAGGGGGAGGACATACCACCCAATTTCTATATGGGGAAATTGTTGATCTCGGCTAGAGTTGAGAAATTGGCGGATATAGAGGATTTATGTTCGGCAGGGTCGGTTCCGGCAGCGAGATTTGATGAACCAGCATCGGTTCGGATTTGTTTGTTAACAGATGTGTATATGGTGGCGGGCGCGGTGGGACGGGAATGTATGGTAGAAATAACACTTGGAAAAAACCACGTAAGTACGGATTGGGTGTATCCAGTTATGGATCCGACTGATGCCCAAGCTAAGGCTATGTCTCAGTCCAGTAGTAGTTCTTCATCTGCATCTGGGGAATATGCTCAAGAATTCGATATGCCGACCACCTTCCAATATGATCAAAGACAGGGCAGACCCGATGTTATATCATTATTAGCTCCTGAAGACCCTATTTCCCAACCCGATTGCCTCGTCAATGTTTACACGCGCGGTGTGATGAGTGGTAAAGTTCGGTTAGGTTATTGCAGGTTAAAATTGAATGAAATCCACCCGTATGACCCCGGCAATCCACGAATTCCAACCTTCTTCCCTCTGATCCCCATGCCGTGGAACGGAGTTCAAACTCTCCCAGCCAGTCTTCTCATGACTCTGGAAAAAACTTCCGACGAGGCTTCCACCAATTCCTCCAACCGCCACAACCGAAAACAGGTGAAAAACATGTTGTACGTTCTTCGGGCGTATGTTTTCGCCGCCAAGGATGTTCAGGGATTCGATATATCGCGTCCTGGAGGGTACAGTGGAGAACCGAATTTATTCGTTAGAGTGACTTGCGCCGGCGCTAGTGTGGAAACGGCGAGACTACAAGGAGATTTAAGACCGTCTTGGATGAAATGTCTCGAGCTGAATATAACTCTGATGTCTGATCACCCGAAAAAGGCGCCAACGATGGAACCAATAACGGTAAGTTTATTGAATCAAGATAATTTTATTAGCAGTTCAACCTTGGGGAAAGCGATTTGTCGATATACTTACATGAGAACTCGAAATCTCTTAAATGAATGGGAACCTTTTTCCATCGAACCCCAATGGGTTAAACTCCGTGGTGGTCAATATAATTCCAAAACTCTCGGTTCAGTTTGTGTCGCTTTCGAACTCTTAAGAAAAAAAGATATCCAACAACTCCCTCCCCAATCTATGTGGCCAATGCAAGAACCCGCCTACCGACCAGCCATCGACTTCTGTCGCATGCGCAAGGCCACCATGCACATCTCTCTTCTGGGTCTCAGAGATATGAAACCGGTGAGTAGTTTGGGGGGGTTGATGTCCTCCAACGTCGCAAACCCTGTGGTCGAATTCAGAATAAGAAAACTCCTCAAACATCATGGCGCCCACGCGTCATCCGGCGAAGGATTGAAAGGATTGGCGACGAATACAGAAGTTAATGGAAGTAGCTCGACGAATTACAGTACATTTAATATAGCACATGAATATTGGAGATGTAAATTTCAATATCAACAAGTAAAAGATGAGGGAGATCCGAATACACCCGAGGATAGGAATAAGAATTGGGAATCTGGGTCGGGAATGAGCTTTGAATTCCTTCAATATGGGAGGATAAATGTGATGTTACCGGAATTACCGATATTTCAACCTTGGGTGGCGTGTTTGGTGTATAACAATGGGAGTACGAAACAACCTATTGCGGATTGTAGACTGCCGATAGGGCCGAAATTACCGTGGTTGACGCATCCGGGGGAGTATCAGGTCGCTGAAGTCAGGGATGAGTATACCGAAGAGAATGATGAAGACAGACAAGTGAAAGTTGAGCATATTAGAGAAGCGAGTTTAGCACAAGGCGGGGACGGAAAGTCTATTAAAGGTAATAATAAGGGAAAAGGAACCGGGTTATTGATAGGGGCTCCCCAAGCAACCGAACAGGAACTAGACACAACAGCGGTTCACATCCTGTTAAAACAGGGCAGGAAGGGCAAACAATCCCTCGAAATGTTTCCCCACTCAGAGAACGATTTAAATATGAAGTTGGGACATAGTCATGGAAGATTGTTAAAATCCCAAACCATAACGGGAGCGGAGAAGAACAAACTAGCGGCACAATTTGGAACGAATACGCTTCTGTCGTCGTCAAAACCACCACTTCAGACGGTCAATGAAGACGACACTTTAGACGATGATGACGCCGCCGACGCCGGTGGGGGCGGCGGAGCTTCTCCAAACAACGCCGGTGGCACTGGTGGTCGTGCTACCACTGAAAAGTTCAAGGACGTAGATCCCAACCAATATTACCTCCAAGCTATCGGGGAAATACCCCGAGGAGGGTTTGATGGCGGTTCCGCCACCCGTCAGGAAGTAGAAGGTAGACTCGAGGATAATCCGGACAAGTCGAAATTTGGAAATGACTTGTATTATCGGAATATACCTCTGACTAGAAATCGGGATTCCGCGCAGACGAGTGACATGGAACCGGCGTTCGACGTGGGGGTTTACGGGTATGTGAAGTGTTTCATAAAACTGACGGAAGGTCATATGAGTGAAATCAATGGGGGAGTGAGTGATAATTATATGGGTATGAGTACTAGTAGTTCGGATTCTGCATACAAGATAGAGAAAGCGCAGGCTGATCAGAAGAAATTTGCGGAAGATTTTGAAAATCAAGATATTAAAGATAATGATGCTTTGGAAGGCTCATCGAGTTCGAGTACGAGTGCTAGTGGGGGAGGTGGAGTGGATCTAGATTCTGCTGATGGTAGCGGTAATCCACAAGATTCTTCTGGTTCAGGTAATTCTAGTAGTAGCGGTACAGTAGCAGTTTCTGGGTCCGGTCGGCGAAGTAGTACCAGCAGTTCTATTGACAGTGGTGGGAAAAATATAGACCCGGTTTCTGGTCGTCAGCAGTCCATGGACACGCCCGAGGTGTTAGAAAAATATGCATGGAGCGACGAGGGTCTGAGAGAAAAGTATAAGAATACCGATAACTTACCGACTCGAGTCAGAGTTCGATTGTATTTCGTGAAGGGGATTTGTATTTACGGCAAAGGATCCTCTGGCTTTGCTTCCCCCTATTTAGAGTTTAATCTAGGTAAAGCAGTCCTGGTCTCGATGAGGAATCTCTATCAATCGAACACCAACACCCCGAGTTTTTACAGACTGGAGGAGAGAGATATCAGGATGCCTGAGGACGCTCGTTGCGAAATATCGTTGAAAGATTACGGAGGAGGTTTAGGAGGAGACGGTGTGATTGGTTCCACAGTGATAGATTTAGAAGACAGATGGCATTCTGAGAACTGGCAGAATCTAGCAGATAAACAATTGGTGCCGGTGGAGAATAGAGGGTTGTGGTCCTCCTCTGCCCACGGCATGAGTCGGGGTTCATTGGAGATGTGGGTCGAAATGCTGGATAGTGTGAAATCCAGTGATCAAAAAGCAAGCGCCTTACGAGCACCGCCAGTCCAAGAAATAGAAGTTAGATTCGTGATTTGGGACACAGTGGGGGTTAGAATTGTTGACGGTGAACACACCGACGTCACTCTCTCAGTAAATCTCGATTGCGCGGAGTACAAAGGCGGTCTGGCTATTCAAAACACAGATGTTCACTACGGATCCAAAGATGGGAACGCCGTGTTTAATTGGAGAGTGGTGTATTCCAAAATCAGAATGCCGACGAAGTCCGCTACTCTTCAGATATCCGTCTCGGATTACAACGCGTTTTCGGGGAATACTTATATCGGAGACGTCAATCTGGACCTCAAAAAATATCTCGAGAAAGTAGCAAGGGATATGGACGCTATCCAATTGACTTCCACCTTACGGTGCAAAAACGGACCCTATCAAGAGGAGAATCCGGAGGTAGAACATGTAGGAGAGGTGAATATTTCGATGTGGGTGCTGACACAGTCGGAAGCGGATGCACAGCCAGTGGGTTTAGCAAGGAATGAACCAAATGTTAATCCACAGTTAATTACACCGTTGGAGGGGAGAGGATGGGGAGACGTTTTGGGGAGTTTTACGTTTACATTACCGGATTTTGGATTGCTGGGGAAGGTATTTCCGATCATTATTTTGGTGTTTTTGATGCTCATCGGGTTGAAATATATCGGGCTTTTATGAGTTCAGAATGTAAGTGGAGTATTGGACTCGTTGGAACTTAACTGTAACTTATTAAACATGCATACTGGATACCAAGAAATCGACTTTGCCATTTGGATTTAAAGAAATTATTCTTATTACTTAGAAAAAATGTACCAAGTACATTATCTACATACACTATACAGTAACTGTCAAAGCAAAAAGTCTAAATGTTTTTGGATAAATTTTTAGCATCAGTAGACTTGAATCTAAATTAGAAATCTGAATCGAATCGGCACAAGAATATGAATTTTCTCCAGCCAAAGTTGTTGGTGAAATTCGAGCGCAAAAAGTCACAACTGTGCTGCTGAGTATTAGACATCATGAGTTGCTTTGTTCTAAGTCCCTTGTTGACAAAATCTGAAATGTTAGTACTGTAGGCCTGTAGTCCTGATTTGGCACTCTCTCTTTCACAAAATGATCTGCGCAGTTCAAAATTTGTTCAGATATGACAGTGCAAATCCAGTTAAATCGACAAAGTTTTCTCTGAAAATAATATTGAATTACACAATTTGCAGTATCAGGCTCAGTATTAGTAATGATCTTTATCAGTTACGTGATTTCCAATTGTATCAGGTCTGATAAGTGTGTTCCATAATATTAGGTTCAACTTTGAACTGGTTCTTATTCTGTCAATAAAAAGGTCCTAAATTCGACTATATTCGAGTCCTGTATTACTACACATAAGACTTCTATTAGCAATATAACTACTATTAAGAATTTTCATAATGGCTACTAAACTTCGAGGCTACTTAAAGTTAATCCTTCTCTTCTGTACTATGTCTTTCTTCCCATCCATTGGTTCCACCGCTACCAATAGTCTACCTCTGAACCTCTGTTCCAAGAATTCCAACGATCTCAGAAAAATGATGCTACAACACCACCCGGATAAAGAAGGTGGCTGTAAGGAGAACTTCCAACTGTTGAGTGATTTCTATCAGTTAGCAAGAAAAAAGGAAGCCTTAGCGAAGGAATCGAATCCGGGAGGATATGTAAGTTCTTCGCTGATGTTGAACAGGGAGACCAGTCGATTGAATTATGCACTTCGGAATCTAATAAAAAAACAAACAGAAGAAAAAAGAAGAGAAAGGGAGGAACAAGTGAGAAGAGAAAAAGAAATTCAAAGACAGTTACGGGAGGAAATAGTGCGACAACGGGAGGAAAAAGTGAGACAAAAGAGAGAAAATGAAATTCTGAAGGAAGTAGAAGCTCGGAGAAAAATTTCAGAGCAACAAGCTGGTCTAAATATACCCATTCCAGCGGATGACTTTGATGAGGAAATTATATTTGAAAATGTTGGTTATAGTAGTACTCAAAAACCACAGTCACTGTCTACTACTAGGTCAATGTTGGGGATTAATAGACTTAATACTACTACTAATAATAAGAAGAAGACAGTTAATAATAGAGTTATTAAGAAATTTGCGGCGCAGCTGAAAAAAACGGCGCTGATTCAAATTCTGGGAAAAAGACGGGCTAAGCCTAATGTATTAACTACTGCCACTGGAGATAAATCAGAATCTGAGTCTCACACTGTAAAAATGGATTTAGAACAGAGAGAAGTTGTCAACTCTGAGCCGATAATTTTTCCGCAGAAAAGTCGAAAGTCATTGGTGAAGAAGAAAGGTATGAAAGGTAAATCTAGTAAAATCAATCAAGGCAACGGTCTTAATGGAGCAAGATTGAATAGACTAGGGCAACAAACTGAAGATACTAGTAGTACTACGACCAGTACACGCAATACTATTAATAACAGTAGCACCCGATTTCTGAAGGTAAAGAAGGGGACTCATTTAAAACCTCAAAATTCGAAAAAACCAAAAGCAACAGCTGCAAAACGTAATTTATTGAACTTCCAGAAGTCTTCTAAGAGTCAGACTACTAGTAGTGTTAGAAATCTGAATCAAGATTTTCCAACTACACTTCCAACTATAATTCCAGCAAGTCCAGTACAGTCTAATCAAGATCATTCGAGTCATGACGTCTTTAGTACTACTACAAGTTCACCGAGAGTGACACGACGTGTAAGACAAAGAGAACCCAGTTCCCTGGAGGATAATATTGTACTAGAGTGCTCACGTGACTCTAAAAAGCTGCGAACATCAAGATTTCCTAATTTATTACCGTCAGATGAAATTTCAAGTAACTGGGATAATAACTGTCGATTGCAGCGGGAAAATTTAGGGACAACAAACTGTTACAGTAGACAACGGATTCCATATCGTATGCATGTATACTAGATAGTAGAATTTGTTTGTCAATAATAATTTGACGAGTCTGCTAATCACGAATCACTAGAAACTTGAAAGTAAATTCGTAGACACTAGAGAATTTAGGGTTAATTTTTACGTGGGAAATTTTTTGTTGATAACTAAAACTAAGTGAATATAGAATAATTGATATTGATCTTGTTTTCAATCGTGTAATAAGAAGTCCTACTATTGCTAGTCAGTTTAAATGAGCCTAGATCGTAACCCGTAGACCACTGTCACTGACAGACGCAGTTTTTTGTCGTCCGTGAACTTTAATATTAAGATTTATAATTCGCCATCACAGTTACAGATAGTAATGCTCGTGGGCTAGTAGTAGCCCTAAATACGTATAGTTTCCTGAGACTGTTCTTATTGCGATCCGATGATACTGCACCTGGTCGATCCAAGAAAATGAGTTTGTTACATCTATCCTCAGAGCTCTTGTTTACGCAGCAGCTTCGTGTGTATATATAGTAGTAGTCTAATATAATTGACCTTATTAACTTGTTTTAGCGGTACTGACTATGACAAAGTTCATACGTCGTTTGAACTGTATATTTCAAACGTGTCAAATTCTATGTAGAGCCGCTACAAGTCAGTTATTTCGTCAGCCACTTTTGGGTGAAGAGCTTGTCGAAGTGAACATCGTTGGTCTGCACGGTGAGCCGATAAATATTTCGACACCTACTAGTGAGTCTACTACTAGTTCTAATTAAATTAAAACAGGTTACCGTTCAAAATTATACCCCCTATTGTCTACCACGGTCCTAAAAATTCAGGAAGACATAGTGGTATCTAGACGATCAATTTCTAACGCTTACAGTTTATACCATACTGAAATTCCGCTGCTGTTTATTTAAAAGGATACGAACAAATTGGATTGTAGAATGACTTTGAACGAAGTAATGGAATGGTCCGAATCAGACGACATTAAGATTTTGAATTTGTCTGCCATTTTTGTGCCTTTCGAATCTCTATGTATTAACTGTTACGACGACGAGATTGACCCGAATTATCGGAGTCCGAGTCGGTAGGCAAGCAAAATCCATTGAGCTATCTTAACAGGAACTTGAAGGGACAATTTAACCGAAGGGGACATTTTCTTCTGAAAATTCACAAGAACTTTGTCTCTCCAATATCAGTCGCCAGACTTGTTGAAGAAAGTTGGACTATTTGAGAGTTCTAAGTCTTTATCCATTGATGCTGGACTCCCAATCAATTTATAACATCTAATCCTGGGGTTTTATTTCAATCAGCCTCTTGAGAAGGCGAATCTGGCTGCGATAACGACCTTGAAATCAATCACTTTCGGATATAACTTTAATCAACCACTTACTAATAGTAATCAACCAAGTAATAAATTTAATTAATCACTACAAAACTTAAAACTGTAAAAATTGTTTCCTGATTCCCTCGAAGAGATTCATTTCGGTGACGGGTTTAACCAAAAGGTGGACCAGGTCGAGTGACCGCCAAATCTAAAGCATCTGAAATTCGGCGTCGGTTTCGAAGAAGTGCAAGATCTGTTCCAGATAGTTGAAGTTGAATCTGAACTTGTCAAGAGAACAAATTAATAGTATTAAACTACTACTAAGTCTAGTAGTAGTACTAGTAGTAGTACTTAGAGCTGTGTCAGTGACTCTGTAACTAATAGTAAGTCTAACTTGTCAAGTCCTTTGAACACATTGACCTTGTCAAAGAAAAAGTTACCGACAAGCATTGACAACGTGACAGAAGACTTAATAGAATCTGACCCTAGTAGTAGTACTACTTGTGACATAGTAAATTAATAAACCTCAGACGACGTCGACGACGTTAGTGACATAGTTTAAACAACAACCACGGTAGTTACGCTGGCCCCCAACCTGCCGAAATCCTTGAAAATTCTTGAATTTCACCGCCCACTGGCATGGTTTATGGACCGGAGAAGCTGGGAGTACATTCAGAAGTATTCAGAATTTTCTGGCTTGAAAGTCTTAATTACTGGTTTCGAACGAGGAAAGTCTAAATTAATCACGTTTGATGGAAACGCAATTTATGATTCGCCGTTTGAAACTCATATTCAAGAGTACTGGACACGGGAAGGAGAGGTAAAACGACCGTCGGTACGGAGGTCTTCCATACAGGACTCAGTGTGGTAATACTACTACTATCCTGGACCTCACAGTGACAGAAGTTCGCAGCTCTCAAGGTTGTAACTTGTTATATTAAGACTTTATATCGGTTAGTATTTCTGACTATTTCAAGAATTAATGAAATTATGTTTCGTTCTGCTAAACGCTAAACTAAACTTGCATACTATTTAGTATTACTTCTTTTCAATTGTAAATTTTTAGAAATTCTCGAAATCGAAATGTATTGCAACTTCGTCGATGCCGTAAAGATATCAACATCTCTACGTTGTTGTGAAGAGGTCCATCTTAATCAAAATTATATACGTCATGACAATGGTAAATTAAAATTTGAATCTAATTTATTTTCAGTTTTGCATCGAAAAATCTATTTTCAATCAATAATATCAATGTGACAGAGAAATTTATAGCTCCATTTTATTTTACCCTCTATTATAATCGTGAAGTATTGTTAACAGCACCAGTATCAGTTATCTAAAAACTAAGATCATTATTCATATCCTTTTATCCTGATAAACTTAAAAAAACGTTATTAGATTCTACTACATAGTACAACTATTAAAGATAAAAATCGTCATCATGTCTATAATGAAATCCTATTTAGCACTAGCCTTTCTGAATCTCCAGTCTACAGCTGTTCTAACAACTTCAACTGTAAAGTCTAGATTCGCTACCACTACAGTTCAGCCTAAGTCTGGTCCATATAACCAAGGTACTAGCTTCCTTCCAGTTAATACAAGTTTAAACCCTCCAAACAGTCATCTGAATCATTATCATGTCAATGATCATGTCTTGCCAATTACTATCTCACCCAGTCTACAGGCTGAGATGGACCGAATGGAGGAACGACTACAAGAACTACGACAAGGACTCGAAAGAGAGGAGTTTTTACAGGAAGATATGGACAAACGACTTCGCAAATTGAATAACATGAAGCATTCAGATGTACATTGTAATAACTGTATTGGACATGCAGTACCTTGTTACTGTAATTGTTGGTTCTGTGATGCATTGGACTGTGTATGCATGGTGTTGGGCCCGCCGTTGGGTATTTTTCTCGTTATATACATTGTTTTTAGCATTCTTACCTGTATATGCAAGACCTGCACTGAAGATCCCAATGACCCGTCAATCGATTAATAGACTGTGCAGAATGATAATAGTTACAGTACCCCGTGACGTAGAACTTCACTTTCGGAGAGTTAAAGTACTGTCTACTGACAGTACTTTCACTCTCGAAGCGAAGAAATTATAAATTACAATAAGTTACTATTTACAAATTTACATAATGATATCTTTCTTTCTTTCTTAAATTTACATTTCTTAGACAGCTACAAAAATTTATTTACAGTAATAAACAACTCCATACTTTTAACAGAAACGTCGTAAAAAAAGAGTAACTACTAACTAGGAAAGAAAGATCAAATGTGTTCTGTGAGAACCTCAAGGTAGTCTAGACTAGAACTGTCCTGAAATATGATCCGAAAAAGACCTTTTACATCTCTGTCACAAACCTTTGTCAAAGCTCCAAAGTAGTTACTTTCTCCAAATGTTTCAATTTATTTCTCTAAGTTATTCCGTCATACAGGAGATAGAAATCATCGAGTCTACTAGTAGGAGTACTACTAATACTACTGTAACTAGTATTACCATGACATTGTCATTGATATTAATGCTATTAAATTTAAATATAATTAATTTATGCAATATTAGTACTATTATGGCTGTTACAGCCTCAGGTAAATTAATATTGTCTAGCTCTTCTGGGTTAAACTTATTAAGTCCAGAGCGGGTAAATTCTGTGGACCTGGCAAGAAACAGTTTGCCAAAAAGTGATTTGACGTCGAGTCCATGTTTTCCTCATAGATCCAGCCAGGAATAATTTGTTGAAGTCACCATAGTCGGTTCAGACACTGTAACTGTTCCTGCGAAATTATATCCTCTATTTTCTACTATCGTGCTTTAGATTTAGGAAGATATTGTTATGTCGTTGAGACGCAGTAGTATTGACACAGTAGTTTAAAATCATAATGTTCAGAATCAGGATAGTGTTGCCAGTACTCCACAAATTCCGATTCTATATAATAAATTCGATTCCAAAAAATTGGATTCTAGAATGAATCTGAGTGAAATAGTATCTGAGCATGAATCTGATTAATATGGCTACGATCAGAGTTCCTCCGAACCCTTATGGAAGAGATTGGAACTGTCAGTTGTTTTTCGTCCACTCAGAGAAATTTTGCCAGACCCTCTTAATCCCCGCCATTTCTTGAGCGAAGAGGAGTTTTTGTCCTGGAAGTTCTCACAGACTTTGGAATTGAATCAGGATACAATTATACCCTTATTATCATCTAAGTAGACTCAGTGACCCAGCAAGATTGGTATGCCCATCAACCTGGAAAAACTCACATTTAATTTCCACTTTAACAAGTCTCTATCTCTAGTCCCGACTAGTACTAATATATTCAGATGAAAGAACCTAAATAAATTAAAATCCATTCGCTTCAGTTACGCATTTAATTAACCCCTAGTAGTCTTAGACGAAGATTCTCAATGACAATTCGAATTCCCCGACTCTTTAGAAGAAATTCATTTCGGTGAGGCCTTCAACCAGAAGTTACCCAAATCTATTCGAGGTGAAGGTGATACAGGTGAAGTAAGTGGTGGAAAAAACTTTTGGCCCAAGAATTTGAAGTACCTTCGGTTTGGAGCGGGATTTGAAAAGGTGGAACAGTTATTTCAAATAGTTGAGGTACTAGTTGAGGTATAGTCTACTGAGCCTGCTAACTTGTCAACACCAAGCTCAATGGGTTGGGAGTATCAAAAGGATGTTGTGGGTAACTTTGAGGGAGGGACAGGAGGTACATCTGATCAGAAAAGTTTTTTATCTGGTTGGGTAACTTCGAGGGAGGGACAGGAGGTACATAGTACGAGTCAATCTGAGTCTCAAAGTTTTTTATCCAGACTCAGTTGTGGGTAACTTCGAGGGAGGGACAGGAGGTATGAATCTCAAATTTCAACTCAGACTGTTCCAGTCATTACCCTTGCGTCTAATCTTCCGAGAACACTGAAACATTTGGAATTCAATCGAGCGTTTTTGAATTTTTTGGACAGAAGAAGCTGGAAATATGTCCAGAAAGAGTATCCTGGGCTGAAAATCCTCATTCGGGGGTTGGGGGAGGATTGGGATAAGGGTTTAATCACGTTTGAAGGATCAAATTTAGATAATTCTCCTATTCACAACAAATATTTTTCCAAAGATTTATTATTGTCTAGAGACAGTTGGCCAAAGCTTCCGACGGCTTTCAGAAATTTTATCTAATTAAGAATTCTTTTTGATTGAAATTTTCCAGCATGATTCATGAAATAATAATTAATCTCAAATTTATTATTAAGTAGTAGTACTAGTAGTACTACACTGTCTTTAGTAGACCAAGTCCTTGAATTTGATTTGACAATTTCTTCCAAAAATAGTACTACTAATATGATCACCCACCATTTAAAGCAATCTGATACATTTGTCCAACTCTCAAAACAAATTTACTCTCTATTCATAATACCAGTGCAGGCTTAATTAAATATCTATGTCTTAGAGACTGAGTACGTTTCCTACTTATTAAAGTTATTTACATTATACTGTATATTAGATCAAACTTTTGCACTCATTGATATTAGCAGAATTAATTTATCATGACCGAACTCGACTTGAAAATTTCTAAAAAATCAAAAAAGGAGAAGAAAGAGAAGAAGGAAAAAAAGCGGAGTAAATCCTCTGAACTTGAGCCTTCTGTCAACACTGTTGAACGAACTGAGCCTCCCACTAAAAAGTGCAAAAAAGAAAAAAAGTCTAAGAAACTGTCAGATGAAATTTCAGATACTAAACAGGATATTACTAAACAGGACACGGATGAGTCTATTCCCTCTCATTCCCCCATCACCGGGCGTCCATTCTCCTCAAACGCCATGGAAATTTTGAGAAATCAGCGCTGCAAGCTGCCTTGTTGGCGCGAAAAACAGCGTTTTCTGGATTTGGTGGCCAACAACCAGGTGACTGTTCTCGTGGGAGAAACGGGATCCGGAAAAACCACGCAATGTCCGCAATTTTTAGCAGAAGTATACACTGGGGGTAAGTCTAAGAAGAAGATTGGTATTTGTCAGCCGCGTCGCGTGGCCGCCATGTCGGTCGCAACGCGCGTCGCTGAAGAGATGGACGTGGAATTGGGAGAAGAGTGCGGATACCTGATCAGATTCGAGGACAAAACCTCGGATCGGACTTGCGTAAAATACATGACGGATGGAATGTTATTGAGAGAATGTATGAGTGACCCGGAGTTAAATGATTATTCAGTGATTTGTTTGGATGAAGCACATGAAAGAACTCTCTCCACGGATATTCTCTTCGGTTTGCTAAAACGCTTATTGTATAGTAAAGAGTCCACGAGAAGTTTTCAGGGTAAGAATCCATTGAGAGTGGTCATTATGTCTGCCACATTGGAATCCGAAAAGTTTCAGAATTTTTTTACTGGAGCGCCGTTGATCACGATTTCTGGAAGGATGTTTCCCGTAGATTTGTTTCACACGCAAACTGCTGAAAGGGACTATGTGAATGCAGCAGTTGAAACTGCGTTGAATATATGTTATAAACGAAACAATTATATGGACGCGAAACAAGGGGGAAACTTTATCGGGATGTCAAGTGGAACTTCTTCAAGTAGTAGTACTAGTACTAGTATAGTTACACCCATTCCAGATACTTCTATCGACGGGGACATTCTGATTTTCCTGAATGGTGAGGAGGAGATCGAGGCTTGTTGTAAGTCTTTGGAGGAAACCCTTAATTCTGAATCTGATGATACAGTGGTTTTACCGCTTTATTCCGCACTACCTCCTCAGCAACAAAGACTGGTTTTCAATAAGTTTCCAAAGACAAAGTCTAGGAATGATAATGGTAAGAATAACAATCAGATAGACTATAAAAGAAAAATAGTTGTTGCCACGAATGTTGCCGAAACCGCTGTCACCATCGATGGTGTTGTCTACGTCATTGATTGTGGCTTAGTAAAACAAAAAACTTACAATCCCCGCACCCAAGTTGAGTCTCTTTTAGTCACTCCTATTTCCAAGGCTGCTGCCAAACAACGTTCTGGTCGCGCCGGCCGTACCCGTCCTGGTCAAACTTATCGTCTCTACACCGAGAATGCTTTTCATACTTCTCTCCTCACAAACTCGGTACCCGAGATCCTGAGGACCAATCTTGCTTCCGCGGTCCTGACTTTGTTTAAACTAGGTATCCAAGATGTTGTCCATTTCGATTGGATCGACCCGCCCGCCCCCGAGAGTATGATGCGCGCACTGGAACTCTTATTACTGTTAGGAGCAGTGGATGAGGAAAACTGTTTATTAACAGAAAATGTAGGAATGAAACTCGCAGAAATGCCATTGGAACCTTGTCTAGGAAAGTTATTGATTACAGGAAGTAAATTGGGAGTTGGTGAACAAATGGCAGCAATTGTAGCACTTTTGAGTGGAGCACCTTGTATGATGAGACCAAGGAAATTTCAAAAACAAGCAGATAGAGCACATAGACAATTTAATAGTACAGATGGTGATCATATGACTCTATTAAATATCTTTAATGGGTATCTGGAAGTAAGAGATGGAAGAAGAATAGGTGGGGGGAAGGGAACTTATGTCAAGAATTCTTCTGATAGTAATATACCGTCGGTTACCTCGGTTGACAAAACAGGTAACTTGAATGCTGCCAAACAATGGGCTTACGACAATTATCTGAAGGATAGATCTCTTGAATCCGCTATATCCGTGCATAAACAATTGTTACGTTTGATGAACAAGCTAAACATAGATCCCACCACCACCACCACCAATAATAATGAGAGAATCGCGGTCCGTAAAGCTTTGATCGGAGGCTTTTTCCTGAATGGGGCGCATATCCTGCCTGGAAAAAAGGATACCTACCAGACTGTTCGAGATAAACAAGTCGTAGAAATTCATCCTGGCTCAGTTCTTGGTGATTATCGTCCAGAATGGGTGATATTTCACGAACTATGTTTAACAGACAAATCCTATATTAGAACTTGTAGTGCCGTGCGAGGGGAGTGGCTTTTGGAAGAGGCGGGGGACTTTTACCCTGAAAGTGTCGAGAATGAGGAGGCGCGAAGAAATTTAGAAAGGAAAAAAAAGATGATGATGAAACTATAATTAGTAGTAGGAGTAGTATTAAATTGAAACTATTTTAATATTCAAGTTTGTGCACTTAAATTGGAAAAAGATTGAGGGAAAAACCTTCGGAATAGTGTTGTTCACTGGAGAGACTAGACTACTGTTCGTATATTATAATATCTGAGACAATGAGTTTTCTCTTTTTTTTTAAAGTGTCGTTTGACGTTCTCGTATAGTATTTCTTCTCTTCAAACTTCATTGAGTGAAAGAAATGAAATTTATAAAAAGTGCGTGAAAGAATCCGGTGCGCTTTATTAGACTGTAAGTCTTTCTTCAAAAACGATAGTAGTACAGTAAAACATCCGGTGCACTACGTGACTCAGGATCTCTTATAATGAAATCTCTTCTTCAACAGCAGCAGCTCAACAGTATTCTTGCGTTTTCCCTCCACTTGCTTTAAATCTTAGTTACATTTTATTTAAATTTTATACCTTCCAAATTCCAATTAAAATTTTTAATTTAGTTATTCAATTTAACCTAGACTAAATTTAATTTAATTAAATATGAAGTTACATTTAAATTTGGTACTTGTGGCAAATTTGCCGATTGTGCCAGTCAGCAGCTTGAGAATTGGATTGAAAAAACAACAAGCCGCACCGGTAGCTCCTCAACCACTTCAAGTAACTGTACCGGCGGGGCTGCCGCAACAAGCCGCACCGGTAGCTCCTCAACCACTTCAAGTCTTAGTACCGGCGGGGCTGCCGAGAGGCCCACCAGCCAGTCCGCCTGGACCACCTCCACAGGCTCCATTTCAAGGTCCTCCTGTTCCTCCACCAGAACCTTCGCTACCTGAGGCTGCAGGGCCAGCTGGTCGCAGATTGTGGAGTAAACTCCGAGATGAGGTTTTTTCTGGACCTCCTGCAGGACCTGGACCTCGCAGTGTGCCTAGCCTCCCAGGGTCCAGGGCTGCTATGAAAAGAAAACTCAAGAAAATGAAGACGAGGGATACGTTAAGTGTGTCGCAGCCCCCAAGGCAGCCTTGGGAGGAGCTTCCTGGGGAGGCCAACAGTCAAGAATACATCGATTATCACATAAAAAAAAACCATCCTAACTTTAAGATGGGTCGTCTCCTATTTTCTGTTCTTGATCCTTATGAGTATAAAAGGAGAAATAGACTATCTATTAGGACTCCGGGTGGTCCAGAACAGTATCTCCCAGCTCTAAATGATGAACCTCAGGAGATCGAGAATTACCACTTCTCCCAGATTCCGTCGAGCCCTATTCTTAAATGGGACCAAGGAATCCTTGTAGATACGCATGTCTGTAAACCAATCTTAATTGGTAGAGTAGATTTGGGCATTGATGATAAGGTAAACAGATTGGTAAACGAGTTTTTAGACAAGTTCAAAAAAGATGACAGTGAATCTCTGAAAGATGTTAGTTCACCTGTTGGGGATGTAACTTTCATAAACTTTTTAACGTCGCTTGGAAATGAACTTGAAAAAGATGTCGCAGATGCTCCTTCCGATCTTGAGGAACTTGCAACAGCAGATGGCGTCGTCGGAGGTGATCTCTCGCCAGGAAGAAAAAAATTTTTAGAGGCTAAACAGAGTCTCGCCAAAGTCGCCAAGACTTCTTTTAAAAAAACTAGAACAGTGGATGAACTACAAGGTAATCATAATTATAATGTAGGAAACTTCCCTTATCTACATGAAATCTCTAGACACAACAATAATTTATTGAAACGCATAACAAACATGGCAGATTTGTTGGGGATAGGTGGTGTTACAGAGCAATCTGTTAAAACCTATTATTCAGCTTCTGGAAGAAATTTAGATCAAAATTTAAAGCGACTAGAAATTTATGTTAAGGATTGGTATATTGATTTGTGGAGGATGGCAGCGATATTTCTGGGGCTTGAATATATTCTTAAAGAAAATAGGTTACTTTTTCTTCCACAAGATTCTATAAGAGAGATGTTTGTTAAGCTACAAACGAAATACGTCAGGATAATTGATTCAGAAGAAGGGTCACCGTCGGCGTCAATTGATGAACGTTTTAGGTGGTGGATTGATATGGCTTATGAACACTATGAAACCAAAAGACAGACTTCTCCGAATCATCAAAAAAATTTTCCAAGCACTGCAGAAGAAGCGCTGCATGAATTTGCCTTGATTGAGTACAGAAGGCAACAAAGAGAGGTGAAGAAAGACATGGAATCTAAAAAAGTTCGAGATATTGGTCATCATATCAGCGAGCTTCAAATACAAAGAGATCAACAGCGCTCAGTTGTGAACAATGAAATTTTGGTTCCTTTTTGCCCTAAAGATGGCGTTGTCGCTTTTTTTCAGCCGGAGCGGAGCGCGTTAGTCAAGTGTTTCTACGAGAATCAGAATCAGACCTTCAAAAAATGGTCGGACGAAATTAGAGATCAATGGAAACCAATTTCTAAGGAATACGACGAGGCTATTGAAAGAAAGAAGAATATTAGCGAAGAGTGGGATAACTTGATGGAGGAGGGCTCTACAAAGAGAGAAGGTATCGAAGGCGATATTCCCTTGGGGGAGCTTGAGTATATGATAGGTTATCCGCTTTGGCCCGACGAAATCCCAGATAAATACAAAGAGGATTCTAAAGATAAACCAGCGGATTGGGAGGACTGGAGGAGTCGCGCAAAGAACTACTACGATAGATTTCAGAACCTTGACAGTAGAAGAAAACAAGTGGATGATGATATTAAGTTGCATGATAAACCAGAGAGGAAAAATTTTGATCGCCCTTTAAATGTAAGGAACACTATGGGCTGCAAAGGTAGTACCTCAACAGTTTGTCAATTAGTGATAAAGTGGATTGAGGAAGATCATAATGATAGTAAATGCTTCAAAAATCACTCAACACCAGAAACAAAAGAGAAAGATGTGGAGGAGGTGTTTATGGCATGGGACCGATATGATGGATGGTACCATATATTAAGAGACCTTCCAGAAAGTGCTCTGACAGATTATACATGGCTTCAAAATAATATCAGCCACAACGGAAAACAAGGAGAAGAGAGAGAAATTAATATTATAGATGCTGACTTGTCCATTGAAAAGTTGACACGACCAGACAACGGACCATACAAAAACGTTGCCGATATTCCTCTCTTATCTGGTACTGAAAGCTCCATGAAAGGGTGGGAAAAATGGATTGGAAAAGAAGTAGGGTGGGGAAATTGGATTGGAAAAGCAGATTTCAATCAATTCTTTTTGAAATTTAAACATAATCATCCATTCTCCGTGGAAAAGAGCGTGCGAGAGGGAAATAAAGATTCGTATCCAAATATGACGAATTTGATTTGCCCTCATGCCAAAACAGATTGGCATATAGACAGTATACAGAAACAAGTGATGCTTAATCCTCTTGCAGAAGGAGATATAGTAAAGTGTTTACAGGGTCATCGTCGATGAACAGCCAAGGAATCAAATTGGTCACTATTGAAGGCGGCATTAAAAAAGGAATGAAGTCGAGGATGGAATTTACAAGCAGAGACTACATAGACTCCGTTGGACCTCGTCTTTCACCGCGGACTAAATATTGTTGTCCCGTCTTACCTATTGCGAGTTAAAGTCCTGTCTTGGTGCTTCATTTTTCTCCTCTTCTTGACGCGTTCCCATTCTTTCTTGGTGGTGCCTGTCTTGGGAGTGGTCTTTGCTCGTAGTATGTTTCAGTGTCTTTCAGTTGGACTCGCTGCTTGTCAACTGTCGGTTGCTTCCACGAAGAGAGGTTTTTGTTCCATTTGCTTTGGATTGAAATAATCGCTTTTCAGAAGCGACGGGATTAAATTTAGCCAGTGAAAAAAGTGTCAAATTAGTCGAAATATTTTAAAAAGGTATCGTATAAGGGCTCATAGGCTCATATGAGAAGCAAAGGAGTATACATTTTTTTAAAATATTATGTATTTACCATTCTTATTTATTCATCAGCTAGTATATTTTGATTTTTTTTCGAGTAAATTTGTATTTTTTCGCAGGCTTGCCACGTCTTACCTATTGCGAGTTGAAGTCCTGTCTTGGTGCTTCATTTTTCTCCTCTTCTTGACGCGTTCCCATTCTTTCTTGGTGGTGCCTGTCTTGGGAGTGGTCTTTGCTCGTAGTATGTTTCAATGTCTTTCAATTGAATTCACTGCTTGTCAACTGTCGGTTGCTTCCACGAAGAGAGGTTTTTGTTCCATTTCTTTTGGATTGAAATAATCGCTTTTCAGAAGCAACGGGATTAAATTTAGCCAGTGAAAAAAGTGTCAAATTAGTCGAAATATTTTAAAAAGGTATCGTATAAGGGCTCATAGGCTCATATAAGAAGCAAAGGGGTGTACATTTTTTTAAAGTATTATGTATTTACCATTCTTATTTATTCATCAGCTAGTATATTTTGATTTTTTTTCAAATTCGAGTAAATTTGTATTTTTTCGCAGGCTGGCCACGTCTTACCTATTGCGAGTAGAAGTCCTGTCTTGGTGC